>CEVR01064644.1_pt1 | contig 37112 bp, 21 predicted proteins | sample 356541 | NCBI WGS metagenome assembly CEVR01 (sample SAMEA2623734, study PRJEB7988) | marine metagenome | isolation source: saline water (ENVO:00002010), including
CGTCGACTATGGTCGCTTGATAGGTCGTAGTATTGTCCAATAGACAATGTCCTTCAACCATCCATTCTTGAGGCAGATCGGCATAAACATCTCCATTTCTCATCGACCAAAGTGCTTCGAAAATTGCATCGTCTTGAGGTCCGAAAACAGTTCCGTTGAGGCTTGTAACGTTAGAGATAAGTATCAGTTTAGCATCATCAAGTAATTCATCGACATATCCGTTTGAATCCGAAGATGAATAGAGATTACTTTCTCGATTGAAGGCTTCTCGGAACTTGGAATGATCTCCACGAAGTGTAAGATCAAAATATGGCAAAACATGTTCCATCGCATGATCGATTTGTTCCTCTTGTGTTAATGATGCATCTCCATCGTTGAAATTTTCCAAAAAGGAGGATGTGTCTTGATATTGGTAGTGATTCGCTCCGAGAGAATGCAAAATTTGCCAAGCAAGGCCGTCGACGTTTTCTAACACAGGAATCACGTTTTCAGTTGCTGGAGCAACTTCATCAGCGCTACCGGTGATGTATAGTGCTACATTCGGAACTGCCCCGCTTGTAATCATTGGATCTTGAACTTCATCAACCTGCATCGCTAGGCCAACCAAAGCACGCGGTGGCTGAAGAGAATTATCACTGACCAAATTGTCCCAATTGATGTATACGTTGCTGGCCCATGTCGCTCCATAACCGTGTCCAATAAGTCCCCAATGCTGCTCATCGACAGAACCGTACATACCGAGAACGATATCGTTTGTTTGATTCGCTCCCTCCATCCATGATTGAACATCCATTATGGAATCGATGAGACTCTGCCATGTTGGAGTTGTATCTGAATTCAATTCGGTGTGAATGTATACCATAGTTCCACGTTGGGCGATTCTGGTGGATATGAGCATGTAGTTGTCAGGAGATTCATTTTCATCAATGAGAAGCAAAACCCAGGGGAAGGGGCCATTTCCTGCCATTTCTTGATCTTCTCCACTGTTCAATGCAGGATAGACCAATCGATGCTCGGGTTCGAAATTTCCACCCTGTTGAAAATCGACGTAACCAACAGGGAAGTCAACGCCTGTATGTGTTGGTTGAAAATTCGTATCCTCCTCGGGAACAGCCGCAGAAGTAGAAAGTGATGAAAGCAGCAACAAACAAACGAGTGCAATTGCCCGCTCTCTCATGAAGGGCTGTCCATGTTTGAACATTTGATTGTTGCAGCCGATTGCTTCAATTTTCCTCAAGTTTGTACTCAACAGAAAGCAACCAAGTCATCAATTGTTCAAGGGTTGGAAGGTGTTGTGCATGATCAGGCGTCCACAAACTACGCCAACTCTCAAGATGTTGGGCCGCTAACATCCATCGCCCATCTATACCAGAACTTTCAATCGACAAGTGTTCTAAACGCTCTTGCAAAGAGCCTTCCAATGGTGCATAGGCTGGATTAAGTGAGTACTTCGAATTAGGTTCATGTTGTAGTGAACCTTCTGTATCGAGCACAAGATCGAAGACTAAATCCTCTCCATGTTTTGTATTGACTAAGGTTGCAGGGAGTTGGCGACGACCTCCGAGTGAGGCGACTTTTCCTCCACAGTTCATCCAAGCCGATGCGATGGAACGAGCTGCTCCTCCACCTCCATTGATTCCTAGCAATGCTCCTTTGGAAACATCGATACCGAAATGATAGGCCACATTAACGACGCCAAATCCATCGGTCGTTGCACAATACCAACCTTGTCCAGTGTACCTAAGGGTGTTAACAGAAATAATGTCAAGGGCCTCATCGATTGGCGAGAAAACCATGCTCTGTATTTGATGTTTGAGTGGAGATGTCAAGTTCAGCCAAACCTCATTTGATGATGAGCGAACAGGTAACTGCTTGTTGGATAATGCCCGTAGTGGAGTTTTGAGTTTCGCTAACATTCCGGAGAACGGTTTCTCATCGATTGTATGTGATGCATAATCGTAAAGTTGTGATTGAAAAACCCTCAATTTCTGATCAACAGGTTTCCAAATGGGCTGATGCTTATCGTGTTCGATGTAGGCCCATCCAAGGACCTCGTCGATATGATCTGTCTTGAGTGTAGTGATAGAAGAAACATCAAGTTTAGAGAATTGGCCCTTGTTTCTAAGATCTGCAAGAACAAGATTGAACAAAATAGGCGACAAAGAATGGCTGATTGGAGAGCCGCCAACCGCGTATCTCAAGCCGTCCATACTATCACTTTGGAGTCATTATTGATGAACGTCTGCTTTAACCATCTTGACTAAAATATTGAGAATGCAGGCCATGTATTCAAAAAGAAGGGGGTTGTGCATTAAGCATGGCAGCAGCAGAACGCGGTTCTTTCCTGTGGATGATGTTTGCAATTACACAGGTGTTCATGTCGATAAAACTCGTTGGGGAAGTCGAAGGATGGATTACCACCTTGTTTGGTGGAACTGCTGCTGCGGCATTTATGCTCGCAATTGTAATTTTTAGACAAGAGCAACGAGAACTCCTACTCAACCCTCTGAAACTTAACCGTGAAGTTCACGATGATGCCATCCAAGGTCAAGGAAAAGGTGTTGGAGTCGGTGTCGGCCTGTGGATAATCTCATTGATTGTCCTCCTATTCATCTAATCAAGGCGATATGAATGATTCCCATTGACCCTGGCACGGTAACCACAATTCGTGCAATTGACGAAGGTTCCGAAGAGTTGTTTGGTGGATTCTGGCCTTTTATTCGTCGAACAATGATGTTGTTCCTACCCCTGTGGGTGTGGCTATTATTGTGGGCAGCAGGTTTGCCAAACATTGTTTCTGCCCTACTTTCAGGACTTTCCCTATCAATAATTGTGGCTATCGAACGATACAAACTGCGCCAAATTGCAGGAAAAGACAATTAATGACTGGCTGTTGATATCGACCATGACCTTATTCGAATGGTTGACTGAGTTTGTTGGAATTGAAGCCCCTTCCTTGATGGAAATCATCTTCGTGAGTTGTGCAGTTCTTGGAGGAATTCTATTTTTCATCATGATGATCCTCATGATGGTCGGTGATGTCCTCGGAGGCGTAACAGATGCAATCGGTTTAGATATCGATGCTGGTGGCGGGGCCTTTGAAATTCTGAGTGTGCAGGGCCTTTCCGTATCTGTAATGATGTTCGGATTAACAGGAATGTTTGGTCTTTCAGCAACCGGAAGCGATGTAGTTGCAGTATTGGCCGGAGGAATTGGTGCTGTAGCCGGGATGTATGGCATGGGTAAAATGATGCATGCAATCAATCAACTACAAGCAGATGGTACCATCAATTACAACGATGCAATTGGTCAGCGTGGTCAAGTCTATTCTCGCATCAAGCCAAACGAAACTGGTGAGATTCAGGTTCCTGTTGACGGCACACTCAAGACATTGTTAGCCAGAGCACAAGATAAATCGATGTTAATTCCATCTGGAGAATTCATCAAAGTCATAGATATTATTGGATCGACAATGATTGTCACTCCACTTGAAGATGGTACTTCTGAAGAGTGATTTGGAATCCAATTGGGCGTAGGCAAAGTGATTAATAACGAATAACTCTGGTTAATGTCATGGCGGATGCAAGTTTTTGGGCAGTTTTCATCGTTTTTGGCGTATTGGCTATCGCAGCCTTTGGAATAATTTTGGTCGCAACACGATACAAGCGTTGTGCATCTGACGAAATTCTCGTAGTCTACGGACGGATTAGAGGAGGGAAAGCGTCCAGATGTATCCATGGTGGCGCTGTTATGGTTTGGCCACTCATTCAGGAATATAAGAAAATCTCACTCATTCCAATGACCATTTCTATTCCGCTTGACAATGCTCTTTCTCTACAAAACATTCGTATCAATGTTCCTTCAACATTTACTGTTGGTGTGAGCACAAACCCACTCATTATGAACAATGCAGCAGAGCGCCTTCTTCACCTTACCAAGAACGACATTGAGGGAATGGCGCAAGAAATCATTCTTGGTCAACTTCGTTTGACGGTTGCAAGTCTAACCATCGAGCAAATCAACCAAGATCGTGACGCTTTCCTTGAACTCATTCGTGACAACGTTGGTGCTGAACTTCACAAGTTGGGTCTTTACCTCATCAACGTTAACATCATCGACATTACTGACGAGTCCAACTACATCAACAGCATCGGTAAGAAGGCCGCTGCAGGTGCGGTTAACAAGGCTCTCGTCGACGTTGCAAACGCTGAACGTGATGGTGCAATCGGTAAGGCAAACGCAGACCGAGACCGAGAAGTTCAGGTTGCTCAAAACGTTGCTGAGTCCCAAAAGGGACAGAAAGCTGCCGAAGTCGACCGACGTGTTTTCGTTCAACAACAAGAAGCAACTGGTGTACAAGGAGAAAACTTGTCACGTGCTGAAATCGCTGCCTATCAAGCCGACCTTGAAGAAAAAGAAGCTGCCGCAATGCAACGTGCAGAAGTTGCTCGACGTACTGCTGAAATGGAAGTTCAAAAGGCACAATACAACCTTGAGCAAGAACGTCTCCGTGCTGAGGAAATCGTTCGTGAAGAGATTTCTAAGACGCAAATTGAGATTGCTGCAGAAGCAGAGGCTGAACGCCAACGCCGTATCGCACAGGGTGAGGCTGATGCTATTCTTGCACGCTACAATGCTGAAGCTGAAGGTACCAAGGCTGTTCTCGAAGCAAAAGCAAACGGTTACAAGCAACTCGTTGCGAGTGCTGGTGGAGATCCGAAAGCCGCTGCAACACTCTTGATGGTTGAGAAGATTGAGGATATTGTCGCTCGACAAACCGAAGCGATTTCCAACCTCCAAATCGACAAGATTACTGTTTGGGATTCAGGCAATGGTGGCGAAGGCGGAAGTACTGCAAACTTCGTATCTTCCTTAATCCATTCACTACCTCCTGTCCATGATGTTGCCAAGATGGCTGGTGTTGATCTACCAGACTATCTCGGTTCCATGAAAGAAGAGTGATTCCGTAGGATTGAAACTCTTCGTAAATCGGAGGGTTGACCCTGAATATAGGGGTTGATTTGATAGCCAAATGTACATGCAGGTGTTCATGGCAAGTGATTTGGAGATTGCTCGTTCAGCCCAATTGGAACCCATTGAGACCATTGCATGGAAATTAGGCATCCCCTCTGGAGAATTAATTCCATACGGTCAACATATGGCAAAATTGACCTGGGATGGGATGAAACAACGCTTTGATTCTTCGAAAGGAAATCTTATTCTGGTTACCTCGGTCAATCCAACACCATTTGGTGAAGGAAAAACCGTGACGACCATTGGATTGACGCAAGCATTGTGCCATATTGGTAAGAATGCCACGTGTGTAATTCGAGAGCCTTCTATGGGTCCTGTCTTTGGAATCAAAGGTGGAGCTGCTGGAGGGGGACAATCACAGGTCCTTCCTATGGAGGAAATCAACCTCCATTTTACTGGTGATCTTCATGCAGTTACATCGGCACATAATCTCCTTTCGTCCTTAATTGATAATCACATCAAACATGGAAATGAGTGCAACATCGATGCGAACCGTGTCTTCTGGCCTCGTGTTGTTGATTTGAATGACCGTTCACTTCGTGAAGTCGTGATTGGTCTTGGTGGACCTGCTAACGGTAATGTTCGACAAGACCGGTTCGATATTACTGCCGCCTCTGAAATCATGGCTATTCTTGTATTAGCCAAGGATTATGCTGATTTGCGAAAGCGCCTCGGTGAAATTGTTATCGCAGAATCAATGGAAGGACATCCCATCAAGGCCGAGCATATTGAAGCAGCTGGAGCAATGGCTCTGCTTCTTCGTAACGCCTTCCTTCCGAATCTTGTTCAGACTCTTGAAGGTAATCCTGCGTTCATCCATGGAGGACCTTTCGCAAACATCGCTCATGGAAATTCATCTATCGTTGCTGATCGTATTGCTCTATCATGTGCTGACTACGTAGTGACTGAGGCTGGTTTTGGTAGTGACATGGGTGCAGAGAAATTCATGCATATCAAAGCAAACACTTCAGGAAAAGCCCCTGATTGTGTTGTCATGAATGTCACTGTAAGATCGATGAAACTACATGGAAAGGGATTCGGGGAACGAGGTGGTTATCGACCATCAAAAGAAGAGTTGGAAACAGAAAATGTTCAGGCTGTTATTGCAGGAGCGACTTCAAATCTCGATAGACACATCAAGAACATGGCGCGTTTCGGCATTCCTGTCGTCGTTTCAATCAACCAATTCACAAGCGATACTGAAGCGGAACTCGAGGCTATTGAAGCAGCAGCTCGAGCAAGTGGAGCATCTCGAGTCTGTCGCACTCAAGTTCATGCCAAAGGAGGAGAAGGTGGTTCAGATCTTGCAAATAAGGTGGTTGAGGCTATTCATGACCATGTTGCTGCTGGACGTCCATTCCTTCCACTTGTCGCACCAGGCGATTCTGTTGAAGACAAAGTGAACTCTATTGCAACCCGCATGTATGGAGCAAGTAGTGTACAAATCGAGACCGCTGCAAAGCGTCAACTGAAGAAAATTCAAGATTGGGGGTATGGTAATCTTCCAGTTTGTATGGCAAAAACACAGTACTCATTCTCCCATGATTCTGGTATGCTCGGAGCACCTTCTGGATTCGATCTACCGATTCGGGAATTCCGGTTGAATGCTGGTGCAGGATTTGTAGTTGCTATTCTTGGTTCGATGATGACCATGCCAGGACTTCCAAAACGACCTGCAGCCAACGATATGGATATGGATGAGGACGGGCACCTGAAGGGTGTCTTCGGGTGAACATCGATGCGTATTCTCAAGCAAACTGAGAACCATTGGAAACTTCGGATCGAATCCGATGATGACTTGTGGGTTCTTGCGCGACTGGCCTCAACTGGCCGTCATCTAGCAATGCTTGGAGAGCGCAGAGATACAACAACTGCTGAATCAGGTTCACGAGCAAAAGCTGCTGAAAGGAAGAAAATGTGGATTGAATTAAGAATCCTCAATACTGAGTATCAATCCTATTCCGATATACTGAGAGTCCATGGAATAATTGAACAAGCACCAATAGACATTGGATCACATCATACACACCTGATTGAGATTGGTGATGAAATCGAATTGATCTCAATGGTTGCTTTTCCAGCGTTTGATAGTTCCCTTCTCAAAGATGCAGTGGATTCTTCAAACAAAAGCAATGTCTCAGTTGTAGTTGTTGAAAACGATGAAATCATTCTGTTTGAAATAACATCAAGAGGCCTTAGAGAAGGTGCGACTTGGACGATGAGGGGTGGTGGAAAGCGTGGAGACGTACGAACCAGTGAATCAGTTGCTCAATCGTTCCAAAAGCAAGTTGCAAAAGAAATTCTTGCGGCTACGAGTACAGAATTGCCTATGATTTTGTGCGGCCCAGGACATGCTCGTGAAAAACTGAGAACGGTCATTCTTGAAATCGAACCAGAACGTAATTTACGACTTATCGGAACATCCATGGCAGGTCGAGCAGGTGCAAATGAGGTCATTCGTGAAGGACTTGCAAATGAATTTCTAGAAGACCATGCAATCAACAAGGAAATACAATTACTGGAAGAAGTTTGGAAACGAATCAGTTCTAACGGAGCAGTTGCATATGGAGAGCAGGCCCTCGTCCGTGCCATGTCAGAAGGTGCGATTGAAACCTTGCTCGTAGCCATTGATTTACTAAGGGATGAAGAAACACAACTCGATGATAAATTGCTAAGAGATTGGGTACAAGGATTGGATGCTATTGGAGGACAACTCATCCAATGTTCAACCGACCATGATGCTGGAGAGCAACTTCTAGGATTAGGTGGCGTAGTAGCATTACTTCGATACAAGATGGTGTAGGCATGAAAATTGTACTCTTCTCTGAACTCGGTGAAAGCGTACGCGATGAGATGAAAGGAGCACGCTGGATTATTCTTGATCAAGATGAGATTTCACATGCCTTATCCGCGCTTATGTTTGCTGAACTCGATGGAGTGTTGGTTGCAGTAGATCATCGAAAGTCAACACCGGATAATGGGTTGTGGCAACGCGCAGTTCACCTACTCCTTGTCTCAGAGAGTGAGAATGCTGAAGAAATTCGCCAAAAAAGTGGTATTACGAAAGTAATATCGAGTGACGTATCATCAATCGAAGAATACCTATGGTAATGGGTCCGGAGGGAATTGAACCCTCGATCTTCGCCTTGTAAGGGCGACGTCATAAACCCCTAGACCACAGACCCAACCCTCCGTCGTTAGTGACGTATTTGAAACGCTTGGCAATGCAATAACCTCAAAACGGATGTGCGACCGCGAAGTAACAATGGACGAAGAGGCTCAAGCCGCTGCAGCCCGTTTGGTTCGCCGTCTAAAGGATGGTTATACCATCACTATAGCAGAATCGTGCACTGGCGGTTTACTTGCAAGTACACTTACCGACATTGCTGGTGCAAGTAAGTGGTTCAATCAGTCATGGGTTACTTATTCCAATGATACGAAAATTCGTGAATTGAATGTAGATCCAAAAACACTAGAAAAACGCGGCGCTGTTTCCGCTGAAGTTGCTATCCAAATGGCACAGGGAGCACTTGCAAGAGCAAATGCTGACATTGCAATATCTATCACTGGTATTGCTGGTCCTAGTAACGATGGAACCAACAAAAAAGTCGGATATGTTTACGTTGGAATTGCATCACGTACATGGGCGATTTCCGAAGCAACCCAAATTGGCGGTAATCGACAAGAGAACAAAGAAGGGTTCGTTCATTTCGCACTTCTAACTGCCATACGTCACTGGGATCAGGCTATGGAATTGGCAGAGAAAACACTCCAGGATGAGATCAAGCAACGAGAAGAAGAAGCTCGAATTAAAGCACTTGAAGAGATTGCTCGCAACCAACGAGCGAAAGCCGCTGCCCGTTCAGCAGAATGGCAGGCTCAATCTTGGTCTGATAAATCGAATATTCCTTCGGATGCAAATATCGGAACGGACGTCGAATGGTCGGATGAATCAGGAAACGAATGAACGTGAAGCCTTTTGGAGGGTCGCCCCCCATTGACGCTCATGACTGCGGGATGGGGGTTAATTTCGCAGGAATTGATGAAACGGGGAATTCTTGTTACCACCGAAACCAAAGAGAAATTACTCACGCTTAGCAACCCGATTGCGGTCCTTGAGCAAGGGTCTGAAATAGGTTTCCAAAGAGGGATGCTAACCATCGAACTTCTGGATGAAATGATTGCTTCAACAGTCCCAAAACAAACGAATGAAACTGAGAAAATAAGTCAACCAATCGGTAGAACAATCGCCCCTATCAAAGAACCTGAACCGGTAAATATCCAGTATCGAAACAACCTTCCTGATTGGAGTGACAAAGATTTTTCAGGAATTGCCACAGATGTTGATAATGACATTCTCGTTCATTATGACATCACAGGAAACAGCACCACTGAAGGCAAAATGGGCCACATACAAGCGTGCTTCAATGATCGTCTAGATAGTATTCGGAAGATGATTGTGAAGAATTCTAGACTTCCAAGAAAGCCTCAAGAGATTGGACGTCTAAATGCGGAATATCGACGATACCAAGGGTATGAGAATCTCGCCGTAGCAATCGGTCTCGTCAATGATCCTCGACACACAAAGAACGGACATCTAATGTTCGGATTGGAGGATGAAACAGGGGAGATGAATTGTTTGTTGACCATCCGTCAAGGAGATGATCGTGATCGAATGCATGAACAAGTGGTCGAAGCTGGTTTGATGCCTGATGATGTACTCGGTGTGAGTGGCTCATTTTCACAAACCGGCGATATATTCTATGTTGATGATCTATTCTTCCCGATGAAGGACCGGCACGAAAAGAAAAGCGCAGATATTGGCGTTAGTGTAGCGTTCTTATCAGATATTCACGTTGGATCAAAGACATTCCTTGAAGCACAATGGCACAAGATGGTACGATGGTTTCACACCGACCCTCTTGCCAAGACGATCAAATATCTGATTTTGAGTGGAGATTGTGTCGATGGAGTAGGAATTTATCCTGGCCAAGATAAGGAACTTGCAATTCCAGATTTGTTTGGACAATATAGTGAGTTTGCACGATTGTTGGAATTGTTACCTGATTGGGTTGAATGTGTGATGTTACCAGGAAATCACGACGCTGTCCGCCCTGCTGAACCGCAACCAACTTTTGAGAAAGACATTCAACAGGATTACAACAAAACAACCTTCGTTGGAAATCCATGTGATTTCTCATTACACGATGTTCGGTTGCTCTCCTATCATGGTAAGTCAATCGATGATTTCGTAGCAGGTTTGCGGACAGTAACTTACTCCGAACCGGTCGAAGCAATGCGGCAAATGCTCAGAAGAAGACATTTAGCGCCTCAATGGGGGGGTAAAACGCCATTATCTCCAGAACTTGAAGATGGGCTTGTTATTCGAGAAGTTCCAGACATATTTGTGACGGGGCACGTACATGGTCATGCTTGTTTGGATTTCCGGGGAACAACACTTGTTTGTTCATCGACTTGGCAGGATCAAACCTCCTACCAGAAGATGCTTGGATTCCAACCAAAACCATGTATGCTTACAATTGTAAACCTTCAATCTCACAAATCCACATCAATTCCCTTCGCTTGAAGGAAGATGGATGTATTGCAAAATCTTAGAGAGATCTTTCTCAGTTACAATCGGCACCTCTGCTTTTGAAAATGCATCTAGCGAGGATTCTCGGCTTGGATTGAAGCCGATGAAATGGCTTCCATCGACCATCATTGAAAGGTCCATTTCAGAATCGCCAACGGATACGATTTCATCTGGTACAAAGCCATGCATTTGCATCAAGCGGTTGATTACATCGCCTTTTCCACTTGCATGGAGACGGCATACGCCATCATCAGAGAGATAACCATCTTCATCGAATTCAAAGCCATTGGCGATCCAGTCATCGACCTTGAGCATTGCAGCAATACTGCTGACAAATAGGTCAACGCCTGCACTTACAATGGCAACGTAAACACCTGCATCTTGTAACTGCTGTACCGTTTCACGTGCACCCTTCATCAGGGCAACGCCAGAGTACATTCGAAACAGCTCATCTTTGTGGATAGGATTTCTAATTGCCTTCCACATAGCGATGTCGGATCGCATGAATTCAACATCGGAAATCTCTCCAGCAATGAATCGCGAGAGATTCTTACTGTTGTCCGTTCCAAATTCATCATGTAGCGTTTTCCACGAACTTACAGAATCCACGAGGACTCCATCACAATCGAAGACTACACATCGGCAAGCGCTGACCATGGTCAAGGCTAGTGATGCCTGCTTGAAAGCATTGGCACAGCACCAGAAGATTGGGCCGGTGGCAGCGAGGCCACCGGCCCATCAACTGTTCTCAGTCGTTACTGAACTTCAGACGATCTTGTTGAACTCAAGGTCTCTGTACGTCTTGATGACGGATCCTTCACCTGCTCCTGGCTGGTATGTGATACGAATTGTTGCATCCGTAATCGAATGACCATCCTCAGGAGCATGAGTTCGCACGAAGATTTGATCTCCGATACCGAAGGTAGATTCCTTGTAACTTCCTTCATCCTCAACCTTGTCAACGAATGTCACAAACGCATCGCTGTTTGATGGATCAAATCCATAGACATCACTTGTGTTTGAGAGTTGCGTTATGTACGTGGTTCGGACACCATCTGAGTTGGTGTAGATGACTGTTACAGAAACACCCGCTGTAGCCAACTCGGCTTCGGTTTGATCAACTGTGATTGCCCAGTATCCATCTGCAGTACCAAGTTCCTTGTTCTCGATGTCGAAGGTGACTCGAGGAACACCTAACTTACCTGTCTCAGCAAGAGAAGAGGCCCAGACATAGATTACACCGGAGAGAACGACAGTGATAGCGACCATCAAGATGGTTGCAATAACTGGGCTGACAGCCATTTCGTCCTCGACGATGCGTCGGGTTTCTTCTTCTTCCTCGTCTTCTTCACGGCGGCTTGCCATTGCAAGAGCAGTGACGAAGAAGCCAGCAAGGGCTACGACGACGAGACTTGGTGCGAACGATGGAACTGATCCAACACCGCCACCGAGTTCAACAACGGTTGGGAGTTTATCTCCACTGTCGAGGAAGTTCTCAGCAGGCTTGTTCACGTGGTTACAGGCGGTTGGGATTCCAGCGCCAACTGCAGATGAGTTGGAGAACATTACGTTGTTACACCAATCACTGTCCTGAAGTAGTGGTCGACGGGTTGATTCTGTGATACCATCGTCACCATATGCACCAGGCTTGGACCATTGTTCACCGGTTATGCCACCGCCATAATTGACGTGAGCCCATGGACCGTTGATTGGGTCATCCATCTGGAACCGTTGTGCAGGAGCCTTTGACATGTCACATTCCGCGTCAAGACAGGTTAGGACATCCATCTCTACCCAAATGTACGGTGTTTCACCAACTTGAGAAGGCTCGACGATGTAGACATATTCCTTAACCGTTAGAGTCTGGCCCCATTCTGGAGGTGTGATGTACTTAACGTTCTCAGCTTCACCGTGGCCTCCACTGGTGTGGAAGGTTACAGCCAACATGTGGTCGTAGGTGTATGGGCCTTGATCGCCTCCAGCACCGACTTCGACCTCAACAGGTACGTAGGTACCTGTGAGTACGTTGTTGATGCCTTGGAAATCAAATCCAATGACTTCATCGAAGTAGTAGTCTGCGACGAGTTCACGAACGTTCTCAACACGAACACCGATTTCCTGTGTTGCAACACCTTGTTGGTAGTTTGCAATCGGCATAACCGATGGGTCGTAGTTTGGCACGTAACTTGGTGCTGTAGCAGTATCCTTGAGGACGAGGCGGATCTGACAGAAGTCGGAACCACTCGGTCCAATCTGATGGATACCGTTGTTGTTCAAGTAGTCAATTTCCCAAGCGTTTGCAGTGGTTGTTGCATCAGGAACGAGTGTAAAGACGAGGTTGTCTCCAACAATTTCAGTGCTGAAGTAGTTCTCGTAAGTACACTGGTCGGTTGATTCAACAGTCCATGTCAAGTCAACAGGGTTGTGATCAACGTCGGCCTTGATAGCAGACAAGTCGTAGGTCAAGTTGTTAGCACTGGTGTCATCTTCCATGAGGCTGATGGACCATGGAGCAACCGGAGTAGATCCGTTTGCTGCAGTAACAACTGCACCGGACGTGACATCCCAGTCGAGGACGACTGGAGCATCGTTAACAGGGCTGACTGAGAAGTCAACCGTGAAATCATCTGCTTGTTGGTTCTCTGCGCCATCATCCTCGAGTGTGAGGGTAACAGTACAGGTACCACCTAGTTCGTTGTCGGTTGCCTCTGTGATGGTCAACTCGTTTGCAGTAACGGAAACTCCGAATGCAACACAATCATTAGGTACGGAAGCACCCCAAGTGTAGACTTGTCGAACTGGGTAATTCTCGTTGTCCATGTCACGGACGTACGAGCGGCTTGCGTTGGAGACGTCTCCAAGGGTCTTGGAAACACTACCGAATCCTTCAGGAACGATGTTCGTGTAAGATCCGTCGTCAACGAAGACCGGCATACAATCACCACGATCGGTGTTACAAATCACTGGCTTGTCGTTGATGTTGTTGACTGTCAAGGTCATGTTCTTGGTATCGGTCAAGCCGTGGCTGTCCGTAACGATGAACTCGAACTCAACAGTACCGAACTGGTCAGTGAGAGGCGTGATGGTAACTGTGTGACCATTCTTGTCCCAGTCGACCAAGACGTTGCTGTGAGCAACGGTCGTTCCTTCTGTAACGGTCCAGGTTAGAGATGCCTCTTCATCTTGGACGTCATCAGCGAGGTTGGTCAAGGAGAAGGTGTAAGCACCACTGTCCTCATCAACTGCGTCATCAGCGAGAGCAGCCTGGATTTCAGGACATGCACGCTTGATGTCTTCGGTTAGCGCCTGGTTGGTCGCCATCGAAACAGCGTCAACAGTATGCCAATCGTAAGCACAGTCTGCCTTGGTCTTGATCATCACATCGTAGTCCTTTGCAGGTCCTGCGGTTGTGGTACCCTTGTAGGTACGGTAGACAAGAACTTCATCGCTGATACTTCCGTCTTCCAAGTCATCGTGAGTTGTCTCAACGGAGATGTACTCAGCGAGTGTTTGAACACCAGTTGTTACAGTCTGAGTTGGGTGAACAGTTTGGATGTTCGCTGAACCGTCTTGAACGATAGCGACGATGTTCACTGCATCAGGAGTTCCTCCAATTCGGCTGAATGGGATTGCGATTTCGTAGAAATCGCTACTGAAGGAGGTGTCAATTGCATCTGTGGACAAGCGGCTTGGACCCCAGCCAAGGAATCCATTAGAGTATAGATCCATGTTGTTCCCAGTACCATCAGTTGCCCAGAAGAGGTAGTCTGCTTGAACCGGTAGTGTGTGAGCACCATTGAGGTTGTAACCAGTGTTAGAACCACCAGCAACGACATCGAGATAAATCAAGAGGTCGTTGGTGGAGAGGTCTTCACCAGTCATACCGATGTATAGTGCATCACCTTCACTGTAACTGACATAGAAGTCGTTGGTTCCGTCACCGGAGACCATACCTGGCATAGCATCGTCAGATGGGTTCAATGGCGTGTTACCAATCCAATCTGAGTCATCACCGTCCATAGCCATAATATCTGGCTGGAAGGATGGTGATACGTATGCAGCACGAGTTCCGTCAGTGGAGACCAAGGTCATACCAACAGCGGATGCAGCACCACTGAGGTGAGTTGCATCAAGGCTGAAGAGATTCGCTTCGTCAATGGTTGCAGATGAAACAATGCTGATCTTCTGATCGTCGAGCGTATTACCAATGCTGGTAACGTACGAATTCGAGCCTGCGTTGATTTGCGTTGTAGCTGCGGACCAAGTCAAGTTCTCAACAGATCCAACCGACTCGACAGCATGGAGTGCTGTTGTCGCTGTTGAAGTACCGCCGTCCCATCGGAACTCGGTGTTTTCAGCATAGACACCAACGTCACCTGCAGCATCGAGTGGATAAATCCACGAGTAGTCACCATCGACCATGTACAGACCTGTACCGGTCGAACCACCGTCAACGGATGCACCAATAGCGGTGACCGTTGCGCTGTCTGCATAGACACCAGCAGTGCTTCCTGCGATGTCTGCATCTCCGTGGAGGAGAAGTTCTGCAGACTCAATGGAGATACCGTAAGCGTATCCTGCAACAGAGGTTCCATCAAGATCGAGATCGTCTCCCGAATTGAGAGATGAGATACCGATAGTGGATGATGCACCAGTTCCGACGAAGGATGAATCAATATCCTTTACATCACAGCCATCGGTGACCATTGCATTGTCACCAAGGGTGACTGTGTTGTCCTTACTTTGGATGGTGACCTTGTCACAATCGTTTAAGTCAAATCCAACTGCATTCGGTGCGGTTCGTCCAGGACTGATTCCAATTGTGTTGTTTTCAACATTTGGTCCTGCATATCCGCCAGTCGATGTTCCGTAGTAAACAGCGATGTTTGCTCCACCGTCACCCCATGTGTCAGTAACCTTGAGAGTGTACGAACCAGAGGTTGTGTAGGATGTTAGACGTGCGTACATGGTGTTTGAACTGAATGAACCAGCTGCCCATGTGTCCTTGCTACCGTCAGGCTTGGTGATTTCGAGACCGATTTCACCGCCCCAACTGTCGGATTCAAGATCGACGTAGACCTTCACGCCACCGGTTGGTACTGTGAAGGTACATGTGCTCGTTGTTCTGTAAGAAGTCGATGCAATTGTACACAGCGATGTCGTTGGCGCAGGTGGGCCTGCAGCCTCTTCCATGTAGATTCCGCCATCAGCGTCCAACAATGAGTTGTTGGAGATAACGCCGAATCCGCCAGTCACTTCGATACCGGCTTCACCGGATTCTGAGGTTCCAATGATTTCGTTGTTATCGATGGTGTAGTCCAGGATTCCACGCATCTGAATCGCAGTTTGCGGTCCGTTGAAGTAGTTATCTTCAACAGTCATGCGCTTGTTGTTTCCAGCGTACATTTGGACTCCTTCTTCAGAAGATGAACTGTTGAACCAGTTTCCTGTGACAACCATATCGTCGGTGTAAGCGTTGCCATAAACCCATACGTCAGCAATTTCTCCACCATCGTTGAATTCGTTTCCTTCAATGGTGAGGTTATCGGCTCCAAACTCGTTTGTATTGTGTGTGTAAGCATATGGGCTTCTTTGCGTCATAATTCCAGCACCGCAGTCGTTGAATGTACTATCCTTGATGTACGATCCATCGGTACCTGTCATTCGAACACATATGTCTGTTGTTTGAATTGCGTTGTTCAACGGTGTGTATCCCTTGAAGTGAGTAACCGTTACATTCTCCATGTGTAAGAACTCTGATCGATGATCATAGTTGTTCCATGATGATTTGTAAGCCATACCACTTGTGATGGATGCAACTGGATTCAAGGTTGTATCCTTGATCGAGATGTCCATTGCTTGATAGATGTAACCCAATTCAAGACCGGTTTGTTGACCGGTGTCTGGGTTGGTCGAAACTCCGTAGACTTCTGCATCGTGCAAGTACAATTCAGGAGCATTTGATCCTCCTTGTGCGTACCAACGTTGTGTGTCAGTGAAGAGATATGCTCCAGTAACAAGAACCAATGTGTTGTTCCAGTTGTGTATGTCATTGTCATCAAAGTACATGAAAGGTACGTCCATCATGATGGTCTTTCCAGACATGTCCTCTGGTGTAGCAGCATAGTATCCGTATTCCTTAACCGTACCACCGTTACCATCGTCCAAGTTACGGTTACCACCAGTACTGAGGTAACTCGCACAGTTGGAAACCGTCTCGTACGAGGCACTGTTGAAACTGTAACAGACACGTGCATTGATTCGATCGGTTAGTGAAATGCTTCCACTGTTACCACTCGCATCACTCAATGAGAGAGATTGGAATGCATATCGGAAGTCACCATCGGTCGATGAGTAATCAATCATGGCGACTGTAACAGCTTCGTATCCATTAAGATCATCGTTGGTTGTTCCAGCTGAATCAACACGGATTGAACGGAACAAGATACCCTCAGCGTCACCGTTTGAGTCGGTTGTGCCAGTTCCAGTAATCTTCTTGTCAGCGTTCATCAGTACGACGTTCGTATCTATCACTGCATTCGTATCGGCTTGGACATTGATGGTAAGTTCGCGCATGCGCTCAAATCCACCAGTTCCTGTCACGTCAACCTTTGTTGGGTCGACCGTTCCTTCAATGAAGTCAATCTCACTCGTTCCAGTGATCTTTACATCGTTTGCGGTGTTGGCGAAGGTCGAATCAGTGATGGTTATATCACCAGATCCAGCGGTTTCGAGACCAACATTGTTTCCTGAAACTGTTACACCACTGAAGGATACATCCTTAGCAGTTTGTGAACCGTACTTGTACGCAGCACCAGCACTGTTAGTGATGGTACCTGAGAGATCGCCGCCAAGGTCCTTGACGTAGTAGATACCTGCGTTGTTCTGACCATCGAAGTCGATGTTTGTCAAATCAACTTGGCCTGAACCAGAGCTGGAGACGAGCATACCGTAGTCGCCACCGTCAACTTCTATATCGTTCATTGCTGAAGAAGTAGCTCCGGTAATCTCGATTCCCTGATCGGTTGGCGATGTTATATCGATTCCGTCAAAGTTTCCAGAGGCGAAGTTACCACCGATTGCGATACCAGTCTCTGCACCAGTGATGTCACCGTTCTGGAATGAAGCGGTACCACTGTCACGTGCATAGTCACCAAGAGATCCTGGGTCGTTACCTGCACGGGCGACGAAGTCAAGTCGGTCTTGGTAATTGTCTGCACGGTTGTGGAGAACGTCAACATACATGGTGACCGCAGAAATCGAAGAATCGGAGATATCAACGATTGGGAAACTCATTCGAGCACCTTGTCCTGGGTTCATGTAGTAACTGTAAGCGTAATCCAAACAGATGTTGTAGTATCCACCGTATCCGGTGTAGCCTTCAGGAGGCTTGTAGACACCTTGACCGCCGTGGTAGGAGTTGTAGTAGTAACCCCAGTAGTGGTATGGGTAGGATCCATACGAAGGATTGGTATCTTCATTGACTTCACTCCAGCGGAATCCGAACTCGTCAGGGTAGTAATAGTATCCTGGGTAGGAAACGTATTGTGTTGGACCTTGAGGCCAGTAACGCCACATGTAATACATGTATCCGTCAAAGGATCCTGTGTATCCAGGTCCATACGAATAACCGTAGTAGTTACAATGCCATGAAGCGACACCACCTTCACCACCAGCGTAAGTAGCAGCTCCGTTTCCTGACTTAGGATCGTCTGCTGCATATGGGTAGTATCCCATCTTATCTGGGGTAGTAATGTTTTCAGAGACTTCTCCAGAACCATCGTCATAAGTGATTTCGATGTTCCATCGGTCGGTGAGCATGTAGTACTTGCTCGATGCGTAGTTGTAGGTAGGGTGAGCGTTACCTCCACCGTAGATGGAGTTAGCACCAACTTGCAGATAGTCACCAGATCCGATGAACGCAGAGAGATCGATTGCATAGGTGTGCCATCCTGTCGACTGTCCGGAGAGGGATGTCGAACGGTAGATGGTTGGTAGGCTCATTCCACCGTAGACGTCAACACCAACGGTGTTATCTGTCGAGGTGAATCCATCGATTTGAGGAGCACCGTTGTAGGATTGGATACCAACAGCGGCGTTCGAGACAGCAATATTGCTGAACGAACCACTGGATTGTTCAACCCAAAGGGCTGTTCCTGTGTTTCCGACGTTGATGATACTTGACGAATCGATGTTCGCTGTTCCACCGTCAATCTTGACAGTTGCCATCTCATCCGAAGATGCAGTGGAGCCATAGATGACTCCCGAGTTCTTCATGATGAGTGTAGCACCGTCGCCGACGTAGAGTGCAGCACCAGTGGTTGAGTCTTGTGCGACGTCACGAACGGTACCGCCATCAACTTCGAGAACTCCGTCTTGGATGTCGATGTGTAGAGGGTATGTCGATGAAACAGCCTTGAGTGAACCAGTTGCAACGCTCGACTTACCGACTAGCAACTTACCACCGTTTGAAAGAGTCAAAACAGGTGTGCTTGTTGCGGTCGACTTGACCTTCAGTACAGCACCCATCAACTTGACGACACAACCATTGAGGTTGAGGTCTTCAGTCAATGTCATTGGCGTACCATCGAATTCATAGATGATGTTTCCAGCAGGGGTTGTACCGTTGGTTGGCAGACCTGCGCCTGTGTCAGCATCGGTCCATGCAGCCAACCACGAACAATCCATGTTTGTACCGTTGAAGTCAACTGGCGCTGGCTCGAGCAATAGATCGTAGGAACTACCGATAGTAAATCCGCTACTCAAATCACTGATGTACCAAGCATCGGTCGTCAGGGTTTCGTTCTGTCCAGCCGGTCCGAATGCACGGAGGTTGTGGTCAGAGTACGTGTTACCGTTGCTATCAGCAGTGATAACCCAGACATCGGCTTCACCGTTACCGTCAGTGATGTGGGACCCAACCTCAAAGAGTTCGGCACCTGCGCTGTTTACAACGCTTGCACTGACGACGTGACCGCTCTTGTCAACTTCCTGAACGACGCCACCGACTGCTTCAAGTCGGTATGCACGGAGTTCAGCGAGTCCACCGTAGTAGATTACTGCAGATCCGGATGTGTAAACATCACAGTCTCCTGTAGCACCGCTTGAATCGGCACAGTCGTTAGTGTTCTGGTCGACCTCGATGAGTCGGATATCAGCGTTGGAACTCGCGTAAGCGAGGTAAGGTCCGCTACTACCAGCGTTGGAGCTGGTAATGCCGATGTTTCCGAGAGTCATCTTGGAGTTACGAGCATAGACAGCGTGGTCGGTGCTCGAAGTGTGTGACAATGTACCACTATCAAAGATCATGGTGTTTGGAGCAGCACTGCTTGAACAGCTACTGTACAAACGATCAGAGTCAATGGTTGTAGCATCGATAATCCATCCACAACCTGCAACGCCGAATCGACCGGAGTCAAGGTTGGTGACAATCATTGCATCAGTGGTGATTGCGTTACCGGAGAAGTCAATGTGACCTGCAGTAACATCAGCAAAGATGGATGGTTGCATTCGATAGATGAGCATATCACCAGCGGTGACATCGTCAATGATTGCGTTATCACCAGATGGGCCGTTGGCGGTGCTTGATGAACCACCAGGAGCGATGGTCAAATCAGCACTTCCCCAATCGACATCGGTCATGTTGATAGCGCCGAGGGCATTGATGGATGCACTGGAATAATCATCTGCATCGAAGTTGTATAGCATTACTTCACTTGCAACACCGTAGTCTGAATTGAGAACGGTACCGGTTTGAGTAGATGCAACAGTAGCACTTACGTTGGAAACAGTAACGTGTTGGAGATCGGTGTCAATAAGGTTGACATAAGCGTTCTCAATGGTTACATTCTCAACGTGGAGCATACCACCGGTTGAACCTGGGTAGTTGACAATAGCACCAGCCCATGATTCACCATCGGTGTTACAGTTGGTCATCGTACCTGTCTTGATCATTGCACTCGCACTTGATGGGAGGTTGATACAAGCCTTGTCTGCATCGGTGATGCTGAAGTCGTTCAAGGTGAATCCTGTACCTTGGCCACTGCCGTGACGGATCGCCGTCTCAACGTTGGTGAAGGTAACGTGGCTGAGCGTGAAGTTTCCAACGTTGCTGTTGGAGTAGCACGCTCGTGTACCACCAGAACTGTCAGCACAGTATGCGTTGTAATCACCGTGGCGGGAGCCAGCGGAGATTGCTGCAGAGCTCGTGTTGTTGAAATCAACATAATTGAAGACGTGTCGGTCATCAGTTCCACCAGTACAGTCGTCTGTGAAGGAAATACCCTTCCACTCAGCGCCACTTGCGCCCTCGAAGACGATACGTTCGCTAGCGCTACCGCTTGCAGTAACGGAGTCACAAGCACCGTCGATAGAGATACCCTTGCCTTGTGCAACTTGGATGGTGGTTCCTTCCTCAATGGTAAGGTCGCCACCGCTGATGGACAAGTAGTCGCTATTCGGGCTGATTCGGTATGGTGATCCATCTTTGTCCCAGATACACTCAATGTTGTTGCTGGAACAGTCGAGGTCGCCACTAACATCAGTACCCTTGCCTTCGAATGGCATAGAACGGACATAAACACCACAATCTGTGTTAGAGTTGTCGTAGCAGTAGTAACTGCTGTAGTAGCCCCACCATGGTGCAATTGTACCAGGTCGAGCAGCAGAGTTGCTTGAGTACGGTAATGCAGGCATGTTGGTACCCCATGTGGTAATTCCACGCTCAAGAGCGGTGGAACCACTGTCGATCATGTAGAGGTAACCGTTTCGTCCAATACGTAGACGATCATTGCTGTCGTCACCATCAAAGGTCTTCTGGAAATAATCAAACTCGAAGCCAGATGGCAAATCGATGTTTGCGTTACATCCTGTCTTGTACTGGTTCCAGTAGTAACTGTATGCGCAGTAGTAACCAGTTGGACGTCCGTTGGAAGCACCTGAAATGACCTCTGCAGCGTTGGTTAGAGACGTCATTCCTGTTGAGAAGGTCTCGTATCCGTGGTCGTTTCCGTCAGTTGAGATACGGAAATTCGCTGTGTGAGGATTGTTTCCAGCCATGTAACCGCCACCAGGGTTTCGCATTGTGTCACCCTTGGTTCGTGTGTGGTCCATGTATCCGACGGTTGCATAGTCGTAATATGCGTTACATGAGGAGTCATACTTGAACTCAATTTCATTGGTAACGTCATAGAAGATGACTTGGTAGTCACACAAATACTGTGTGTTGTATCCCATGTCTCGCCATTCAACGATCAGCATCATGTTCGGGTCACCGACTTCGAAACTGCTGGATGTAGTAGTCTGGGTGTTTGTTCCACTCGATGCTGTCGAGGTATCGACAGAAGTTGCGTAGTACGTGATGTAATCTCCACGCTCAAGGTTGTTAAGTTCAGCAGACCATTGACACTCTGCATCTGTACAATCAGCTCGTTGTTTTCCAACAGGGTCGAGCTTCATGGAGTTCAACGTTCCGTTGTTAATACTGTAGTAGAGTGTAGGACCTTCGCCAATTGTGTTGTTGACGTTCAATCCTGCTGGTGGATCACCAGCATCAGAAATTGTGTAGGTGAAAGTTCGAGACTTACTGTGTGAATCTCGCATTCCCGAATGGTCCATTGTTGGAGCACTGGTGTCCGGTGTTGGTGCAATCTTTCCTACCTTGTAGGTGGTTGAACCAGAGGAAGCCATGCGTCCATAATAACCTGCACTAAGAGCAAACCCACTCCATCTGTAGTTGGCGTTGTATGCATAGTAGTATCCAGAGGAACATCGTGCGTTCGAGCTAGTCGAGCGGTAGAAGTAGTAGAAACCGTTGGTACCAGCGCAGAGCCAGTTGGCCTTCGAGGTACTGTAGGTTCCGTTCCAATCAAACTTACCGAACGTTCCAGTAATGTCAAGTCCGGATAGTGGGATGTTGTAAGCTGCTGTGTAACCATAGGTGCTTACAGATGAAGCACTAGAGCCGCCAGCGAGTTTACCGGTTTCAATCTCAGGTGTTGAATCGCCGATTCCGACCATTCCCCACGCGTTGTCACCAGAGTCATAGTGGAAGATGAGGTTCATCTGAGGGCCGTTCTTTGCACTGATTGCAAGGAAACCGCCGTCACCTTGATGCATCTCCATCAAACCTGATCGAGTTCCACCAAAGCCATTGTATCCACTGCTTGGACCGGTCGTCCACTGCATCTTCCACTGGGAGTAGAAGTAGTAAGAGGACGCGTAGAAACAGGAGTAACTACCTGTTCCACAGTTGGAAACGTCCCACTCGAAGAGATACTCATCGCTGTGGTCATAGTAGGTCATTTGTCGGTCGTGGTAACCTTGTGGGTTGTAGTAACTACCAGAGTGAACATCTGTCTGTAGGACAGTGAACTTCTTTGCATTTCCAGCGTTGGCAACGTCATCGACAAAGAACCAGTGCGCGTTGCCGGCAGTTTGAACCCATGTGGTTGGGTTGGTAGCCGATGCAGGTGGGGCTGGGTCGTAACCAATGTTCGCACCGTTGCTTCCTTGATTCAAATCCTGGAACTTCCAGTAGTACTCGACGTAATCGCCTGCACTGATGTCAGGTGTTGAAGCCTTGAAGCGACAGTCGGTAGCAGTTGTGCTGCAGGACTGCACGGTCGTTGCGCTTACAGATGTCCATGTACCGTTGTTGATGCTGTAGAACATCTTTGGCCCATTGGTTGAAGTGGTATCGATTCCAGATAGGTCAGTCAACTTGGTGAAGAATGTGCGCTCTCCTTCGACATAGGAAGTAAGACCGCTGTATGGGACGTGACTGGAAGTTGGGGCGTCCGTGTCAGATCCACCAGAGTATATGACTTCGAGATAACTGTTTGATCCACCGCTATTGTAAGCGTAGGTGTAGACGTAGATGCTTGAAGTCATTCGAGCACCCATTCCGACAGTTCCGGAATTTGACTGAGCGTTGATGATGTAGTTGTGTGAACCTGTGCTTGAGGAACATGCAGTTCCAGCTGCGTTGTTGTTGTCACAGATTTCTGAGGTCTTCCAACCGGTTCCTTGGGAATAGGTACCAGCAGCAGCCGAGTTACCAATCGATGAAATCAACTTGCGCTCATTGACGTTGGAGTTCGATCCAGACAACAGGTTCGCAGAGATTGCTCCAGAACATGATGCGGACGAAATTCCGTAGTTATATCGTGCGTCAGTTCCACAAGATTCGAGTACTGTGGAAGTAATGCTTGTCGATGAGGAACTACCGTATCCGTAGCTAACGTACTGCTTCCAGTTGACTTCCTCAACCGTAGCACCACTTGGCAATGCAGAATTACTTGTGAACGTGTACTTGTGCCATGGAACGTAGTAGTAAGAGCTGTAGTATCGGTAAAGGTAGGAATATGTGTTGTTGTAACAGTAACCCCAGTAGATGTAACAGTAACCACGGTTTCCGCTTGTGACCTTGATGGTTGGGTCGAGAGCGAGTGGGTATACTCGGTCTTCGGACATCAACCAGTCGGATTCAACTGCGGTGGTCAATAGGACCATAGGACCGTAAACTTGTACAAAGTACGTTCCGATGTAAGGTTCTGTTCCGCGGTCTTCCATAACAACTGGCTCAGGAATGGTGGCCAGGAGTTCACCGGAATCGACGTTGCGGATCTCAAGTTCGCCTTGTGTCGTTGTGATTTCATCGCCGAGAGGAACACCGTCGAGGTACAGGCCATAGCCCATAGGAAGACGGATGGTTTCGGTCATACCGAAGTACTCTGCGATTTCATCGAGAACTGGACGCTCTTGGATGAGGAGGTTTTGCTTGACCTGTGTAGTATCCACGGAGTAGTCAAGAGCAAAGCCTTCTGCGAGAGGGTAGCGAATCACGTTTCCACCGACCTCTACATCACCAGTTGCTGGAGCAGCATGGTAAGGCATAGGTGCAGTTCCCGTGATATCGATGGTTACGAGCATTGGGTTCAAACCAGTGACGATCGGATCGACGAATTGGTTTGGTTCGATGCTTACACCATTAGCAACTTCAGCAGCGAAAGTGGTCGTGAAGATGTTCTCTTTCACTTCCCAGCCTTCTGGCGTTGCCATGATGTTGAGGTTGATGTCCTCAAAGGCCCCACTGTCAGCAAGATAGTGCACTGGCTCATCACTTGTGAGCTGTGCAATTCTGCCATCCTCAGTGAGGAATCCCTTTGTGTTCATCTGCCTCATGCCCAAGAGTTCTTGAGCGGCATCATACTCATAGGTTGTTTGTTCGACGGTGGCTGGCAACTTGAAGAAATCGTCTACTTCAGAGACGATCTCTGCATTGCTGACAGTATCGGTTGCAGTGTTATCCACTAGGCTTGTCATTGGCATGAAGGCCATCAAAGCACATAGTAGAACGGCAATTCCGATTCCACCCATTGCGGTTTTCTTTTTCTTATTCTTGTTTCCCAACATAGTCATTCACCCCATACGGACTGTATGCAAGTGCAACCACGCCTTCCGCCACTTATAGGAGTTGGGGTGCAAAATCTTTGAATTCTGTTTTTCATATAGTGAAATAAACGTTATACTGCACAGTATTTTTCTATCCCACTAGTACAAACAATTTGTAAAATGAACATTTATTTTTATTCGAAATATTGTATAAACAAAAATCAAACAAATTTCAACATTAAGCTCGGATTTGATGATCTCAAATTCTACAATAAAAATATGAAAATAAAAAAAGGCCAGAGGGGGCGCCTGAACGCCCCCTCTGGCGGCTCCTATGCGTTCTCGACGCACAGATTTCGACTAATCAATCAGTCTTTTATGGAACTCAGTAGTCCCAATCCTTGTCTTCGCCGTCGCCACCGCCTCGTGAGAGGATGAAGGCTCCTGCGATGAAGGCTACAACGACTACGCCACCAATGGCTCCCCAGGTCCAGCCTGGAAGTTCGCCACTCGATTTGTCATCGCCATCATCTGTGCCGTTAGTGATCTCGCCACCTTCATTGGCCTTGTTGAACGCAGCGTCAGCACCAGCATCTCCAGAAGAAGATGCAGTTCCAGTGTTACCAAGGGCGTCGACTGGAACTACAGCGAAGTAGACAGTGTATTGTCCCGGAGCAGTGCTCATCATAACATCGGCAGTCATGACATCAGAACTACCAGTGTTGACACATGTTGTTGGCATGTTTGCGGCATCGAATGCCTCGCGGTTCTTGTAACAGACATTCCATGAAGCAACATCAGTGGTTTCTCCCGTTGCAGTCCATTCCAATGTCCACTTGTCACCAGCTTCTGTGACGGTTACGCCGGTTGCACCAGCGTTGTCGACTTGCTTGTCAGCTACGACTGTTGCAGATCCAATTGGCGTGCTGCAGAGTCCGTCGTTGTTGCACACAGCGACCTCGATATCGTAGGATTCACCGTGTGTGGTTGAAGAACCACTGTAGGTGTAGGTATCGGAATCTTTGTCCAAGTCTACCTCAAAGTCAACGCCAGTACCTGTGATGCTAACAGAAATCTTGTCACCAGCGAGTGCTGTACCAGAGAGTCCCCAGTTCATGATAAGGTCTCCACCCATTCCGGCAGCAGCGCTAAAACCACTGATCGAAGCACTTGGCGCATCCTTTGCTTGGAGAGCATCAGCGATGAGCAAGAACTTTCCAGCAGGCAGAACTGGTCCGTTAAGGACCGTAGATAGAACAGACTTGGTTGAGTCATCTTCACTGTTGGTTGCACCATCTGCAAGAAGTTGCGTCAATGTTGGGCTATTACAGTTGGTAGTAAACCAAAGCGAGGATGCACCCAATCCTGAATCAAAGACCATGTCAATGCTCTGAGCAAGGACATCGTTTGCTGCATAGGTTGTTACTGGATTGTAATCAACAACAGCGACTGGGTCGTACTTGCCCGAAAGTTCTCCTCCAGCACCATCTGGTAGAGTAATCTCTGAACAGGCAGCAGTATCACCATCAGTGACACTGATGGTAAATGGCGACTTACTGAAATATGTCAAAGCGTAATTCATCGTGATTCCATCATTAGTAGAGTCTGATGCAACTCCATCGTTCCAAATTTCGATGATGATATCTTCGCTAACTTCACCGCCATGAGCATCGGTGATAGTAACTACAACCGGGAAGGTCGTAACAAAGTCTTGGATGATTGGTGTTGTGCATGTACGAGCTTCACCGCCAACTCCACCACATCCTGCGAGGGCAATGCTATTTGCACCGCCAACCCAAGAGTAGGTGAGTCCTTCACCAGTTACGTCATCAGCGTCGAAGACGGAAACTTCGAATTCGAGCATGTTCTCCATACCGAGATAGAGGTCACCTTGTGTGACAAGATCGAGTGATGAGATGATAGGTAGGTTGTTGCGGACTTCCTTCTCCATTGAAACAACGTTGTTGCTTGGCTTTTGATCAGTGGTCTTACCACCCATAACCAATTCTGCCTCGATGGTGTAGGTTCCTACGTCAAAGTCAACCATTGTACATGCATGACCTTGGTCAAAGGCCTCTGGGCCAGTACCAAGCATTGCATAGTTGTAGGATGGTTCAACACCTTGAAGACAGTCGTTCGCAAGATCAGTAATGACTTCGCCCGTATCGGCGTTGGTGATTGTGAACGAGACGTTCCAATGGTACAACTCCGTATTGGATGAACCACGGTGTTCAACGGCTGCATCGACATACGATATACCGACAGAAAGGTCGCCAGGTTCACCTGCACCAACTGTGAAGGTTGGGATTCCTGTACCATCGTTATTGTATCCTTGGTTGACAGTCAACATCGCGATACGAATGTCGTGGAATGTGCTGAGAGTTCCTGTAATTTCATCAGCGTTGTTTCTTGTGAAATCGTCCTTGGTGAAGGATTCTTCACAGAAATTGGCATAGACTTCTTCCGTTGTTGTTGGATTGCCTTCAGCATCGCTTGAGTTGATTACGACCGTGTTCATACAAGATTCGAATTGTCCGTAAAGTGAGTACCCCCCGATTGCAACGTCGATGCTGTAAGCAGCATCGGTGACGCTGGTATCTGGTAGAACAGAACCAGAGTATGTCCAAACACCGTTGTTGATGTCGTCGGACATTATGGTTCGAACTTCTGTGATGTTATCGGTTGGATCAGTTTCGTTCTGATAGACCATAACGATTTGATCGGTACCAACGTTGACCGAGTGCACGAGAGAAGCAGCAGTTGCTGCGAGAAGGTCTGTTCCATCGTCAGCAGTTGCTTGAGCAACGTTACCGGTAATATCAAGTTCCATAGTTAGGTTGTGAGTGATGAAGTCTGTGGAACCGTTGAGAGTTACACTGACGGTGAACGCCTTAGCGCCCTCGCCCGTTGCGACAACGGAGCCGTCGTCCCACTCGATATCGATTTCAATGTCGAGATAGTCAACTACCTCAACGTAAACTTGCTGAACATCGTTTCCTGGGTCGACATCTTGGTCGGAGTAGGTCTCGATTTGAATGACGTAAATACCAGCAGTAGGAGTCCATGTAGCATCTCCACCACCGTATTGTAGAGTGGTTTTACCACCCTTGAAAACAGCACCAGCAGCGAGGGATTGGTCGTCACAAACGCTTACATCATCACAAATGACGTCTGGATTGTTGTACACAAGGTCTGCACCGGAACCATCTTTGGCAAGCATCATTGGGTTGCCGTTTCCGTCAGCAATCCAAACTTCGGCTTTATAGCCCATTTCGGTTATTGCCTGATCACCAGAATTTTGGATGAAGACTTCGAAGGTCGTATCTTGACCAACAAAGATCTCATCGCGGCATTCTGGGTTGCACTGGGTTTCTTTCGGTGAAGTGATAGCAACAAGTTCTGCATCTGCGCCACTTCGGGCGCCTGCATCCTCAATCACTTCGGTTGTTTCTAGTTGTGTGATGTCGATGTTCGCCATTAGGCTAGCAACCAACAACAGCACGAGCATTACAGGGGTAATTTTTCTCATGTCATATCCTCCAATAAGGGCGGTAACTCGCCCTACGCCAAATGACGTATATATACTATGGGTGCGATTATAATAGGATTCCCATATAAAAATAAAATTCGGCGTAAACATTACACTGAAAGCCATCATATAATTCAATTTGAAGAACGCAGGGCTTCTGATGGCTCAATTTTTGATGCTGCCCTTACAGGTGATAACGTGGCGAGATAAACCAGTATCGCGCCTCCAAAAATCACCCACCCTACCGTTGACCATGGGAGAACAAGACTAGCACCCTCTTCTTTCCAGATAGCAGAATGGAGACCTACATGGAACATCAAAGCAACAACAACACCATTGAGGATACCAAGCAACGAAACCCAACCTATCTCAATAAGATGTACACGCATCACCATTCCTTTTGTGAAACCAAGTGCACGTAACATTCCAATGTGCTTTCGTCGTTCGGAGACCGAACGATACGTTACAACACCGATACCTGCAATTCCGATGATCAATCCAATGGCGAGATAACCCTCAAACAATGCCAAAATAGACAGAACTAACGCTTGGATGAGAGCAACATCCTCTGCAATCAAAGATACGTTGACACCTTCTTTTTCCAAATCCAATCGAAGGTTTTCTGCTAACTCTGTTGCAGCCTCTCGTTCAGAAGCTGATTTGCCAGCGGCAGAGAAGTACCTTACTTCATCTGAATCAAAACTAGGAGATGCACTACTTTCTTCCGAGACTGAGACATAAACTCGGGTCAATGAGCCATCATACTGTTCGACAACTGGCTCAGATGGCATCCAAACCCCTGCTGAGAAAAGATAGGATGATTGTTCAAGAATACCACCGACCACCATCTCTCGACGATGGCTCGGTTGCTGGGCATCGATGATTGTAATGTTTTCACCGACCAGAACGGAGAACACTCCTACACTTGTACCATCGATTGACGATTCCAATCCAAAAGATGCATCCACGAAGACCACGTCTCCACGTTCATGCATGTTAGACCACGCCTCTTCAGAGGAATCTCCCAGTGAAGAGTCCCAGATATGGAGAGGAAGACCGCCATGATTTGCAAACCCATCATCAACCCCGCGAAGAATATAGGGTGATCGTTCAGCCTCCTGATTTTCAATAAATGCCTGCGCTCGGTAAACCCTCCCTATAGCATCGATTTGTGTTGTATCTGACTGTTCAAGTTCCCACTCCGAGACCGGGCCCTCGAGTTGCAGTGGGCGCGAACGTGCTGCGGAAAGCATCAATTCAAATTCACCTTCCGATTCTTCCACGAAGGTACTCGAATAATTTTCAAATTGAAGCGTGTATCCACTGAGAACAATAACAGAGAATACGGTTATCGAAAACATTCCCATAACTACGGCCGTACGTAACGGCTTGTGAAGAGGATATGAAAGAGCGACCGGAACAACCGGGCCGCTACGGAAGGATGCGAGACGAAGCAGGCCTCTAATCATGAGCGGAGCTAATGAGGCAAGAACGAGGACACCAGCAAAAACCTGAACCAATCCGATGATGATAAAGGAAAATTCGTTTGGAGATAAATCGGCTCGTATTGGATCGAATGAGGAAGGTAAACCAGTCCAAACTAGGAGAAAAACACCGATCAATCCTATCGTTCTTCGCGGCGCTTCACGGAAGGTAGGAAGTGACCCATCCGGCCTACGTTTTGCACGTAAGACGGGTACGATCCAGAAGATAATCGGACAAATGAACAGAACGACTGAACAACCCAAGATAATCCAAACACTATGCGCTAAGGCGCCACTTCCAACGACGAACAAACCTGCACTCAGAAGGACCATCCCAAGGGCGCCGATGACGAAAAGATACAGGCCCCATGGCACGTGTTTAGGCACACGTTGAGGTACATCCTTTAGCGCATGAACAATGATCATTCTTGAAGACCATAATGCGGAACCAAACAACGTTAACATCGCGATATGGTAGCCCCAAAACCATCCTGCTAGAAGTGAAGACGAGTCGACATGGAACGAGAAGACATCCGCACCAGCACTTGCAAACATACTGGAGAATCCAATTCCTATCAACCATGCAAGGCCCACCCCTAGCAAGGATCCAAACGCACAACCGATCAATGCTGCAATGGCGCCTTCAATCATCGCCACATATCGCAAATCCGAACGGGTCATTCCCAATGCGCGAACAGTCGCATATTCCTTTTGGCGAACATCGATCAACATGGTGATGATGGTCACAACTAGTAGAATACCTGCTGCGATCGTGAATGATCCAAATACAAGGAACATCGCAGTGAGAACGCTAGATGATGCCTCTGCTTGTTCAAGGGCGTCTATCTTTACCGCTTGAACAGAGAGAAACAAATCATCGGCTCCCATGAGAGAATCGAGATGTGTTTCAAGTGCCATTTTCTCCTCATTGGAAACGTTACTAAGGATTAACATCGAACGTTCATGCACATCTGCTGCTGCCAAAAACTCAGCATCGCTCATGTTGATCAAACCTAGGATGACCGGATCTAAATCGGAGAGCGAGGAAAGGCGATCATCATCGATAAACGAACCATTGATGGTTAGGTTGAGCGATTCATCCGAACCAAAGGCATACTGAAACAAGCCCGAAGCAGTCATGTTTCCACTGTCAAGCGTTGACAGGGGTTGGAGGCGTTGCCCAATTCGGACATCACCTTGCTCAACAGTCAATGTTGAGGCATCTCCATCGAGTGCAAAGAACATTTGTGGAAGGGTTCCAAAACCACCCGCATCGGAGAGGATTGGCAATCGCATTGAGATAATTGAAGCGTCTAATGTTGAGCGAAGAGTCAAGCCATTCTCTTCGATACACCAAGCTTGCGAGTCATTGTAATCCGCACCAAATCCAGAACAAATATCAGGTGATGGTGTTGATTCAACCGGCCATTCTTCTGAAGCGATCTCAACGAAAGGTTGTGAATCTGTCATTGAACGTTTGTAATAAGATTCGCTAAGGATACCTTCGATGCGAAGATACAACGAGGTCCCATCATGCTGAAGTTCCCAGGAGAGAACCGTTGATGGTAAATCCATAGAGAGTGGAATTTCTTCCGCATTTTCATCTCCGATTATCCCAGACCATATCGATGGAGAATTTCCCTCTTCAATCGCATACCAATTACTTGAATATGAAGTAACAGAAACAATGTCTATGTCTTCGAGAACGTATTCGGTGGTATCTTCATCGGATGCATTTCCAACGACGAGCCCCTCACCAAATGCTGCAAAACCGAACCCTCCATCTATCGAAACATCATTGATGATCTCGCCATCTGGAACGCGCCAAATCCACGAGGTATTGTTTGTTTCAAAGCCAAACCCTGCAGGCCCCCAGTGCCAAAGTGTATCATCTTCGACAACTATGCCGTTAAGATCACCATCGGCTAATGTTAGAAGATTGGAGGAGGCGGATTCAAGAGCGACCAAAGGAACCTGAAGTAATTCCATCATCGCTGCCTCTGAAGTAAGTACTGTTCGATTTTCAGCCAAACTTTCAACGATTCTAGGCGAGAGCCGCCCAAGGCCACTCGTTGATGCAATCGTAACAGCATTGCTTTCCGTAATCAATTGCAAACCGGATTCGTCGGCACCGATACTCTCATTGAGAGTTTGGATAATCTCATCCATGACCGGGTTTACTGCAGACCGTTTCTCCTCAACGCCCTTGAGTGAAATTCGAATTGAGGTTACATTTCCTTCGGATTGTTGCCATGTTTGGGCACTCAAGAGGTCGGTAAACACCGCCGGCGAAGTCGTTCCAGCAAGTTGGCCTTGGCCGTCCATTGCAACGACTTGATGGATGGTGAAATTCTCTTTTATTCTCTCAATTCCATTCTGATTACGGACATACCAACTGAGTTGAATCTCATCGCCAGCACCTACCTCAAGATCATCTGAAAACACTTGATTTACAACCACTTGGGGCGTAGTTGCAAAACGATTTACTTCTTCTAAATCAAACCATGTCAATCCATTCTTATTCGAACCAATCCTAACATCTTCTTGATGTTCAAGAGCAAACCATGCCACACTTGGATTGGCTTTTCCCTCGGAGGTGGCTGCCGACGTCGAGAGGACACGTCCGGCTTGTAGGTAATCGATTCCTTCCAAGTCGGCATTTCGCATGTCATCAACAATCGATTGAGGAATCTCCGTTATTTGTCCAACATTCGTATCGTATCCAGAGATAAGAATATCCGTGTCACCCCATGCAGCATCGACCTCTTCACGAACCGTTTGGTCGAGGGAGTCTCCGACAATAAGAGACGAGGAAATAATCGCTGACCCTATCATCAAACCTGCCATCAGTAAAGCCGCTTGACGCTTTTTTCGATTGAGTTGCTGCCATGCCAAGCGGAAAGCGAGCAAGCGTCTTGAGGAAACGATAGCTTGGATACCGAATAAACTCACAAATCCAAGCATCAACCCGCCAACAAATGCAGTGATTGACGAATATCCAAACCATATCAGGATGAAATACGAAAGAATTCCATCCGCTAAAGGTGTTAAGACGATCAATGAGCATGCTCCAAATGAACACTCCCTTCGCAATCCATAGGCTGCTGCAAGCGCTCCAACCAAGAGGATAAACGCAAGAAGCAGGAGGAGTAGCAACACTACTCCTCCTCACGTGATTCCTCGATAAATCTACCATCCGACATCTGTCGAATTGAATCGCATTGTTTTGCTATGGATTCATCATGCGTAACGATCAAGAATGTCGTATTCCCAACATTGCACAATGTTCTCAAGAGTTTGATAATCGAAGCAGATGTATCAACATCGAGGTTACCTGTTGGCTCATCACAAAGAACGATTGTTGGGCGATGTACGACGGCACGAGCGATGGCAACACGTTGTTGTTGGCCACCGGATAGTTCAGCGGGCCGGTGTTCCAATCGGTCACCAAGACCGACCGCTGTCAAGGCCTTTCTCGCCTCTTCACGCGCCTCACTCGCTGGCATTCCCTGAATCAATAATGGGAGTTCAACATTTTCCAACGCCGTCATCACGGGGAGAAGATTGAACTCTTGGAAAATGAATCCCATATGTTTGCCACGTACGCGTGTGCGCTCATCATCGCTTGATCCATACAAGTTTTCATCATTGATTTTCACCATGCCTGAATTCGGTTCATCAATGCCTGAAAGTACGTTAAGCAACGTGGTTTTTCCACATCCAGATGGACCCATAATAGCAACCATCGAACCCCGTTCGATGGAAAGAGAAACATCCTGAACCGCTTGGATGACCGACTCACCCGATTCGTACAATTTCCACAGCCCTTCAGCATGAAGTGCAAACGCCATAACGAACCATGCGGATGCGTATTGATAAACTACCGCATCAACCTTTGTCTATGTCAGAGGGATATGTACGTATCATCGCCTTCGGACCGATCGCCGAAGCGATCGGTTCTCGAACCTCAAAGGTTGAATGGCGAGAAAATCTCAGCATCGAAGAGATAGTTATCGAATTGGAGATGGGGCATTGGCTTGGCCAAGGCTTAGCCGTCGCTTTGAACGGTGAACGATGCCCTCCCGATGTACATTGTCAACGCGGTGATGAAGTCGCACTCCTCCCTCCAGTCTCCGGTGGTTGAATCGATTCAATTCACCTTCAATCATGGCAAGTCTTGAAAGCCTCAACGGCTAGGGGCACATGGGGAACTGCATGGCCTTTAGTCCGGGACCGCTCGAAATCATCATTCTTCTTGGAATATTTTTCATTCTCTTCGGTGCTGAACGGCTACCTAAGATGGCAAATGCGCTCGGACGTTCGAAAGGAGAGTTCCATAAGGGGCTTTCTGAGGCAACCACGGTAGCGACCGTCACGGATTTAGAAGCTGGAGGAAAGACTCCAGACCAGGTGCTAATGGACCGTGCTAAGGCTGTTGGTATCGACCCCGCCGGAATGGCTGTTGATGAACTGGAAAAGAAAGTCACAGCCCTAGAATCCCTCACCGATGAGGAATGATCACGCTCGCTTGAGTTTCATCGGCGAACCACAACGATCACACAATTTTACATCGTCCTTCTTGGACCTATGTGCATCGGTGGAGACCTCTTCTGTTCGACGACATCCAATGCAACGAAGAAGCCATTTCCATTGCTTTTTACCTCCCGATGTCATAATGCCTTCAACTTCAATCCCTGCCTCTCTTGCAACGTTTTTCATTCGATAATCATCGGTGATAAGTTTCGTTTCATTACCAATAGCCAGTGCAATAAGATCGATATCAACATCTGAAAGACGCGGAAGATCACCTGTTTTTGAAGCAACTTCGTGAACAAGTTGCCGCTGGTCGTCACTTGCAGTACGCCAATCCATTTCCAACCCCTCGATCAAAAGCCATCGTTGTTCATCGACTCTAGCCAACTCATCTTGTTGAAGCATTGAGACGATTTGACCGCGACAACGCTCGATTGGCCAATTCAGCAAAGCAGAGGTGTCGAGAACGGCCATGGTCAAAGGGTGTCTAATACACGTAAAGAAGACGTCGATAACCCATAGCCTCAAGAAGACGATTCAGCACCTTTACTCATGATTGGAGAGGAACTCATCATCGATTTCTTCAATCAATTCGGACCGTTTGCACTTGCATTGCTCTCGTTTACTGAGGCGATTATTCAACCGATTCCACCCGACATCATGTTCTTGCCAATGGCTTACGAGGAGCGAAATAGCGGCAGCATGTTACTATGGTTGTGGTTTGTTGTCACCTTTGCCTCGGTCCTTGGTGCCGTCGTTGGCCACGCTCTTGGAAAGATATACGGGGCGAAACTCCTCGATAGGTTTGGTAAACCACACCATAGAGAGCGACTGGAATTTCTTTTCCAACGTTATGGAACATGGGGAATGTTCATCGCTGCAGTTTCTCCTTTGCCATACAAGGTGTTTGGATGGATTGCCGGTGCGAGTGACATGAAGTTACAGCCATTCATAATCGCAGGAATCTTTGGACGCGGACTTCGTTTTGGCTTAGAAGCACTGCTGATTTACCTGTATGGCGATGTTGCAATGGATGCTGCAACATGGTTGCTCGAACATGAGATCATAATGGCCGTCGTTCTTCTTGCTATACTTGGCGCTGCATTTTGGTGGTTTAATTCAAAGAAAGCAACAGAATCAAAGGTTGCTTAGGATTTGATCGAATGGCGATCGAAACAGATGCATTGTTTGGTTTATTGACCATCCTTGCTGTTGGAATCTTCACACCTGGGCCAAACAACATTACTGCAATATCACATTCTGCAGTTCACGGTGCTCGAAGCAATATTTCACTTCTCATAGGGATGGTAATTGGTTTCATCGCTGTCCATCTAATCATCGGTTTAGCAATCGATAGCATCAATGAAAATTCAGTATTTTTTTCTCTCCTTGAGTGGTTTGGAATTATCTTCTTCATTCTTCTTGGAATCATTATCCTACGGATTCCAATAGAACGGTTATCCGTTGATCAGGATATTAAGAAGATCGACTTTCGTCATGGGATTGCTCTACAATTTATCAACGGGAAAGAATGGGTCTTCGTATCCGTAATGATGATTCAATTTTTGGAAGGGTTCGGTGGCGGATTTACCGGAATCATATTGATCACATCGATTACAACCACAGCAGGATTACTCTCAATGATTCTGTGGACTCTTACTGGACACAAATTGATGGATACTCTACGCCATGAACGTAAAGGCATCATCATGATTCGATGCCTTGCAGGAGCTATCTTCTTATTTGCTACAATCGGAATTGTACAACTACTCCGACATTCTTGATTGTTCGAACCAGGCTTTCAGAATATTACTCTCAGCGATGAGGAGATGTTCGGCTATTGTCCCTTGCTTTCGATTCATTTGCAGAGCGATATCCTGCTGTTTGCATTGACGAGGTTGATCGTAGTATCCCATGTCAATGGCGGTCTCAAGCACTTGTTTCCTACGGGGCGACATACTTGGAGCAGTAAGCCATTCACCCTGATACGCCCTGTTCACTGTAAGTTTGAAGTGTGAACCAATCAATGCTTTTACTTCGCCAAGAAAATTGGACATACCAGATGATGTTCCTTGCATTGAAAGGATTAGTTGCTTTTTCTCGATAATAATCGGTGCAATCGGCCATACATCCTTTTCCGCTACGAGCAATTGTGCAATCGGTCCAGACATTCGAGCAGAAAAGAGTATTTCATGGCCCTCTATTTGGAGAACATCACGAAGTTCAACAGTAGGGATTTGTTTGATGGAATCAATTCCATGCCCATTCAAAAACGTTGCATTGAACAATAAGATTGGTGAACCATCAGCAATTTCTGTAATTCGAATAAAAATGAGCTTTTTGAAAATATTAACAAGTTCACCTGCAGGCAACTGCATAGCATCTTCGTATTGAATCTGTAATTGCATTTGCGATAGCATGCTCACACCCTTTATGATAGGGTGCAAGAAGAACTACCTATAACTGACGTTCTGAAATTAATCGAAAAAGTATCTTGGTGCTCGTGCCGGGATTCGAACCCGGGTCAGCGGGATGAAAACCCGCG
>CEVR01172512.1_pt1 | contig 36695 bp, 26 predicted proteins | sample 356541 | NCBI WGS metagenome assembly CEVR01 (sample SAMEA2623734, study PRJEB7988) | marine metagenome | isolation source: saline water (ENVO:00002010), including
TATCGCAAGCCGTAATATCCTCAGAAGTTGACTCAGAGCTATTGATTGCTAATGTTAATGTAGCAGTAGAATCACAACCTAATGAATTTGTTGTTTCAAAAGTATATGTGCCACTCTCAGTATATGTAACACCATTCCAATCATAACTATCACAACTAATAATATTGAATTCACTATTAAGAACATCATTACAGTTTGTAGCTAAATCAAAGATGAAAGTCTGAATATCTGAAGGAAAGTCCATCTCTGCATTAATAGTTGTTGTAATAGTTAATAATGGAGAATTTGGAGTAGTAAAAATATTACTTAAAGTTACTTCTTGACTATTACCAGCAGTGATAGTATTACCATCAGAAGGAGCTGTTGAAAGAATTTGAATTCCACTCTCGGTATTCTGAATATTAAATGAACCTAAAGTATCATTATTTGAATCAATAACAGCAAGTGTAGCTTCAGATGATGAAGAAATGTCAGAAACACTTAAATTAAAAGCTCCAGAAGCAGAGCCGCCACCAACGAATCCTGAGCCAAATCCCACAATATCTCCAATATTTAGAGAAGAAATAATAAACGAACCACCATCAGAAATAACGACACTAGAGGACATATCGGATTCATTTGCATCTTGAGAAATGGTAAAACTTAAATCTGAAAGTGAGCTTTGAACTAAATTACTTAAACTTACTTCAACGCTAGGGCTAAAAGATGCTGATACCTGTAAATCAAAATTGAAACTCTGAACTACAGCTGGAAAATTCATCTCAGAATAAATTGTTGTAGATATAGTTAAAGAAGTAGAATTCGGAATGTTAAAAATATTACTTAATGTAACCGCTTGACTGTTACCGGCAGTTACTGAGTTACCATCAGCAGGTGCGGTAGAAAGTATTTGAATGCCACTCGCTGCATTTTTAATTGTAAAAGATCCCAACATTCCATTATTAGAGTCATCAATAACAAGAAGGGTAGCTTGAGATGGCGAAACAATATTTGAAACATATAAGGTAAAATCACCAGAAGAAGAGCCTCCAGCAACAAAACCAGATCCAAAGCCTACAACATCACCAACACTTAAAGATGAAATAGAAAAATACCCTCCATTTGAAACTACAATACTTGAAGACATATCAGATTCATTAGCATCCTGCGAAATGGTGAAACTCAAATCAGAAATTGAGCCTGGAGTTAAATTACTTAAACTAACATCCACTACAGGGCTAAAATCTGATTGTGAATAGATATTATTACTAAAAAATGTAAATGAAAAAAGAGTAAAAATTAACAATAAAATATTGTTGTATACTCTAAGTTTAGAGAATAAAAAAATCATAAATACTTGTTTTGGTTAGCGAGGTAGCAATAGCCACCACCTAGCAAATATAAACAAAAAATTCTAGAAAAAAATATATAGAAAAAAAATGAGAAAAAGTTACCCGACTAGGGCTCGAACCTAGACTCTTCTGGACCAAAACCAGACGTGTTGCCAGTTACACCATCGGGCAAATTTTGGGAAACAAAAATAAAAATTTAAACCAATGCCACAAAAAAATCATAGCAAATGTTTTAAATCATATAATTGACCCTTTAATTAGATAAATTATTTACTAAATTCGCAAAAATATTACTTTTAACATGAACTACATTAAAACAAACAATCTTTTAGGTTGGCTTACTTTTTCGATAGCATTTTTTGTTTATTATTTAACAATTGAACCAACAGTTAGTTTTTGGGATTGCGGCGAATACATAAGTACTGCGTATAAACTAGAAGTGGGCCATCCTCCAGGGGCACCGTTATTTCAATTAATTGGAAGATTTTTCAGCTTATTTGCAAGCGACGTTTCAAATGTAGCATTTATGATTAATATAATGTCGGCAGTATGTAGCGCATTCGCTATTTTATTTTTGTTTTGGACGATTACGGCATTGGCTAAAAAAATTACTTTAGATTCAATTAATCAAAAAAATTTATCATTAGCTCAAAAAATAGGCATTTTTGGAAGTGGTTTTGTTGGCGCTTTAAGCTACACTTTTTCAGATTCTTTTTGGTTTTCTGCTACTGAGGGCGAGGTGTATGCTATGTCATCAACATTTACAGCTATTACATTTTGGGCGATTCTTAAATGGGAAAGTGAAGCAGATGATAAATATTCAGCAAGATGGATAATTTTAATAGCCTACCTTATAGGTTTATCAATTGGTGTGCATCTGTTAAATTTACTAGCAATTCCTGCATTAGTATTTATATATTATTTTAAAAAATATAAACCAACCCGATGGGGAATTATAAAGGTTTTTCTATTAGCAGTTATAATTACTGGCGGTATTCAAGGAGTAATTATTCCGCAAGTTGTAAATTTTGCTAAAGGATTTGAATTATTCTTTGTTAACACTGTTGGTCTACCATTTAATTCAGGAACCATAATTTATTTTGTGTTAATAATTTTTGGTATTATTTTTGGTTTAAAATATGCTAAGGTAAAGAGTAAGCCAAATTTAGGTATAATACTAGTTAGTTTTGCAACAATCTTAATTGGTTACTCCACATTTTTTATTCTTGTTATTCGATCAAATGCAAACACCCCAATTGATGAAAACAATCCAGAAGATGCTGTAAGTTTACTTTCATATTTAAACAGAGAGCAATATGGAGACTGGCCAATATTAAGCGGACAATACTACAATGCAAATGTGGTTGATCTTAAAGATGGAACACCTGTATATAAAAAAGATGAAGAAGCTGGAAAATATGTTGTAACTAATAACAGAAAAAACTCCATACCAGTGTACGACTCCAAATTTAGCGGGTTTTTTCCAAGAATGTGGAGTTCAACCCAATCGGTACACGCTAAAGCATATCAAGAATGGAGTGGTCATAAAAATACCAAGCGACCTCCATCATTTTCAGAGAATTTAAGCTATTTCTTCAAATATCAACTAGGGCATATGTACTTCAGATACTTTATGTGGAACTTTTCTGGTAGACAAAATGATATTCAAGGACATGGAGAAATCAATAAAGGTAATTGGATAAGTGGGATTGCATTTATTGATGAAACTATTCGTGGCCTTGGGCCTCAAGATAATATTCCTGAAACTATGGCAAATAATAAAGGTCGAAATATTTATTTTATGTTGCCTTTTCTTCTAGGAATTATTGGGCTAGCATATCAACTCAAAAAGAAAAAAAATGATGCATTAGTAGTCTTTTTATTATTCCTATTTACTGGCATTGCAATTGTTGTATATTTAAATCAATATCCATTTCAACCTAGAGAACGGGACTATGCGTACGTTGGATCTTTTTATGCATATTCCATATGGATTGGCTTAGGAGTATTAGGATTAATTGACTTTCTCTCTAAGAAAATCAATACTTTTAATAGCTCTATAATTGCTACATTAAGTTGCTTGCTTTTAGTGCCAACATTAATGGCAAAGGAAAATTGGGACGACCATGACAGATCAGGAAGATATACGGCTAGAGACGTAGCAACTAATTACTTAAATTCATGTGCGCCAAATGCAATAATATTTACTAACGGAGATAATGATACTTTTCCGCTTTGGTATGCTCAAGAAGTTGAAGGAATCAGGACTGATATTAGAGTTGTAAATTTAAGTTTATTTAACACCGATTGGTACATTGATCAAATGAAAAGAGCGGCATATGATGCTGCTCCAATTCCAAGCTCTATGAGTTGGGAAAAGTATAAGCAAGGTACGAGAGACTATATTATTATTAAAGATAATAAAAAAGGATATGTAGAGGTTGAAGACGTAGTCAATTTTATTTCTAGCGACAATGACAAAACCAAAGGGTTTACTAGAAACGGTGAAAAAGCAAATTATTGTCCAACCAACAAACTTAAAATTACAATAGATAAAGATGATGTAATTAAAAAGGGGGTTGTTCCTGAATCATATAGAAGCAGAATTGTAGATGAAATCAAATGGGAACTCAAAGGAAACGGATTTGGCAAGAACGAAATGATGGTTCTAGACATACTTGCTAATTTTAACTGGGAAAGACCAATCTACTTTGCAATTACAGTTGGTTCAGGAAACTTTATGGGACTTGAAAAATATTTTCAATTAGAGGGGCTAGCATATCGTTTTGTCCCATATTTAGCTAAGTCAAATGATGGTCAAACAGGCGAAATTGCTTGTGATATAATGTATGACAATCTTATTAACAAATTCAAATGGGGTAATATGCAAGATCCTTCTATTTATTTGGATGAAACAAATATGAGAATGACTATGAATTTTAGAAATAATTTTTCTAGATTATCTGATGCACTTATCCAAAAAGAAGAATATGATAAAGCAGAAATAGTTCTTGATAAATGCTTAGAAATTATGCCTCACAAAGCCATTCCATTTAACTATTTTAATTTACCAATAGCTGAGGGTTATTACAAAATTGGCAAAATGGAAAAAGCATCTGAAGTTGTTAGTATTTTAATAGAAACATATTTTGATGAATTAGATTATTATAACTCAATTGATGAAAAACTATTAAATAATATGCAAAGAGATTTTCAAATTGCAAATCAAATTATTTCAAGCATGTACAATCTAACAATAAATTACAATGATGAAAAGTCTCAAAAAAAGATAGTTGATCTTTATGAAAAATATCAATAATTAATCACAAGAGAGCCTAACGGCTCTTTTTAATTATGCTAAAACTAATTAAAACACCATCTTTTATAAGATATATTTATCCTTCATTAATATGGAATAAAGAGAAATCAAGAAAAACTATTTATCTGACTTTTGACGATGGACCCTGTAAGGATTTAAGCAATTTTGTTTTAGATGAGTTAAAAAAATATCAAGCTAAAGCAACTTTTTTTTATCTAGGAAAACAAGTAGAAAAATATCCAAAAATTATTGAAAGATGTATCAACGAAAATCATCAAATCGGCAATCATAGCTATTCTCACTTAAATGGTTGGAAAACAAAGAACAAGAAATATTATAAAGACATTAACAAGGCTAGTAAATTAATCAATAGTAATTTGTTCAGACCACCATATGGTAGAATTAAAATATCACAAATAAAGCACTTAAAAAAACAGTATAAAATTGTAATGTGGGATGTTTTAAGCTGGGATTTTGACGAAAATACATGCGCTAAAAAATGCTTCAAAAATATAATTGAAAATACAAGTTCGGGATCAATAATAGTTTTGCATGAAAATGAAAAGACACACAAAAAAGTTAAAGAAGTTTTACCAAAAATTTTAAACTACTTTAGTTCAAAAGGATTTACTTTTGATGTACTATAAGTTATTCAATCTAGCTTTCATATCAACTAAACCTCCTCCATTCTCAATATTATTTATTCCATTTGCTTTTAAAAAATCGATAGCTTTTTGAGAACGAACCCCTGCAGCACAAAAAATAATCATAGGTTGTAGACTTTTCAACTCGCCTATTCTTTTTGCAACTTCATTTAAAGGTACGTTGATAGCATTAGGGACACTTCCCTGATTATACTCAAAAGCTGTTCTTACATCAATTAAATTTACTTTTTTCATTTTAATCTAATTTAAGCAAGATTGACCTTCAGTTATATTAATATCTTGTTTTAATAATTTTACATAACCTTCCTCTATGTTAATTATGTTATTAAAACCATTAGATAACAAAATAGAACATGCGATCATAGAGCGGTATCCGCCAGCACAATAAACCATAAAAATATCTTCTTTATTTAATAATGATAATTTTTGTGGTAAATCTTGTAAAGCAATATGCTTAGAATTGGTAACATATCCATTTGAACGCTCTGAAAAACTTCTTACATCAAGAATATATTTGTGACCTTTATTAATTTTATCTTTTGCTTCTTCAGGTGAATTATTAACAACACTATCTAAACATCCTTTATAAGAATCAATACCCCCATCTAAAAAGCCAATAACATTTTCGTAACCTACTCGAGCTAATCTTGTAATTGCTTCGAGCTCAAAGCCTTTATCTGCAATTATCAATAATTTATCATTAGGATTTAACATTGCTCCAACCCAAGGAGCAAACTGACCATTTAATCCTATATTTATTGAGCCTTTAATAAAGCCCTTAGAAAAAGATTCTGGAGAACGGCAATCTAATAAAACAATATTACTTGAATTTATAGCTTCAAAATCTTTAAATTTTAAGGGAATTAAATTCTTTGAAATAACGATATCTAAATCCTTATATCCTTGCTGATTTAACTTAACATTATATGGAAAATAGGAAGGAGGTTCTGGCAAATTATCTGTTAGTTTTTTAACAAATTCTTCTTTTGAAAATGTACCATTGATTGAATAGTTAATAAGCTTTTGATTTTTTAAAGTATCTACTGTCTCCTTCATCATATTTTTACCACACGCAGATCCAGCCCCATGAGCAGGATAAACCAAAATATTTTCAGGTAAAGGTTTTATTCTTTCATTTACTGAATCATATAAAATAGCCGCCAACTCTTCTTTTGATACACCTTTGTATCTTTGAGCTACATCAGGAATTCCAACATCTCCAAGGAACAATGTATCTCCTGTAAAAATAGCATATTCTTTTCCTGTTTCGTCTTTTAATAAAAAAGAAGTGCTTTCTAAAGTATGTCCAGGAGTGTGAATAGTAGTTAAGGAAACATTACCAAAATTAAAAACTTGATTATCATTAGCAATAATGGCATTAAATTGAGGGTCAGCATTTGGTCCGAAAATAATTTGAGCACCTGTTAAATTAGATAATGTTAAATGACCACTCACAAAATCTGCATGAAAATGTGTTTCAATTATATACTTAATTTTAGATTTACTTTTGTTAGCAAGGCTTATGTATTTATCAACATCTCTTAGAGGATCAATAACAATAGCCTCACCATTACTTTCAATATAATACGACCCCTGAGCTAAGCATTTTGTGTAAATCTGTTCTATAATCATAATTTCTTAATTTTTCATTAAATAAATATTTCTTTTAAAAGTATAAATAATGACATCATTAATATAAAAATACCAAATGATTTCTTTAAAATAGGTTCATTTATAAACTTTACAAAATAAGATCCAATAAGAATACCAAAAATAGAAAATGCAGTAAAAAATAACAATAATGACCAGTTAATTGAATTATTTAATTCAGCAGTAAAGCCAAAAATTGATTTAATTGATATAATTAATAAAGATGCTTTTACAGCTTCCTTCATACTAAAATTTGTTAAATATAATAATGCAGGTATTATTAGAAATCCACCACCGGCACCAACTAAACCAGTTATAATTCCTACAATATAACCGTCAATTAATATCAAAATAAAATTATTGTTAGTATGTTTTTTATTAAATATTGGCTTAAATGAAAATAAAATTGAAAATGATGCTAACAACATCAAAAATGCTAAAAAGACCAAAATAAAGTCATCTTTTTGTATTTTATAAAAATGAAAAAAATGTATGAATTCAGGTATATTTGGCAGTATCCATTTTCTACTCACAAAAACACCAATTAAAGATGGAATAGCAAAATATAGAGTTATCTTATAATTGATGTTATAACTATTAAAAAGTCTTTGAGCGCCAAAAAGAGAAGACATTCCAACAATAAACAAAGAATGTGCTGTTGCACTTACAGGATTGAGATCTAAAATATAAACTAAAATAGGAACAGTTAAAATTGAGCCTCCGCTACCCAACAATGCTAGTGTAATTCCTACTATCAATGCAAGCAAATAAGCTATAAAGAGCATTATAAATTTATTTATAAATTAATTAAAATTTTTGCTTAACTAACATTTTAATGTTAACAAAAGAAAAACATAACAAATCTAAAAGCTTACAAAACCTATAAATTTGCGTGTCATAACATTTGTTTTTGGTTAGCTTTATTGTTTGACAACTTAAAAGTCCTCTACTAATACTAGGGGGCTTTTTTTTTATTTAGCATTGTTAAATCTAAAGCCTAATTTGAATTCATTAGTGCCGCTAGTTACAGTTGAAAGTTCTGAAGTAACAAAATCATGTGCATAAGCTATATAAAAATGATCATTTATATTAACCCCTAAATACATACATGCAGCATCATTTAATCTGTAAGATAAAGCTGTCCACAATAAATCCTTGTAAAATATCTTTGACATAAATTCAATATTTACAGGGGCTGGTGAAGACAACATAAATAGAATAGATGGCTCTATTTTAAATGTTTCATTTAAATCAATAATATAGCCACCTCCAACAAAAATATGATTTGTTAAACCTCCCTTAATTAAATCAATATCATTATACTCATCCTTGATATTAAAAGAACTTGACAGAAGCTGCGGCAAAGCTAGAGATGCATAAAAATTATCAGAATATAAATATGCTCCAAAAGTTGCTGTTGGAACTACTGATGATAAAACTGGAGCGTTAAATACAGGGTCACCATCATCATAAGGATTAATAATAGTATGATCTAGCCTGTATTGAAGAAATCCTGCCGACAAACCTAAAGAAAGACTAGTATTATTTTTTAAAATTAAATGGTAAGCATAGCTTAGATTAATACCTCTTCTACTGTCTGCTCCTGCAACATCTTTAAAAGCTGTAGCTCCTAAGCCCATATTTTCATTTCTCAATAAACCATAACCACTTAATATATCAGATTGAGGAGCTTCTCTAACGCCATCCCATTGACTTCTTATAACTGCGTTTAACTGAGTAGTTTCATCAACACCTGCATAAGCGGGATTATATAAAAAAGGACTTAATTGATAACTTGTAAATTGCGGCAATTGCTGTGCAAAAGATAAGTTACAAATTAAACATAAAACGAAGTATAATATGAAATTTTTCATTCTTTTATCTTACAATGGTCACTGGACCAGTTAAAGGTTCTTTATTTAAACTACTATCAAATGTAATAATATAGTAATACGTTCCAACGGGTAATTCACTACCATTATACATACCATCCCAATTCTCAATATTAGGATAAGATGCCGACCATAATGAAGCGCCCCATCGATTGAATATTTCAATTTTAGAGGATTCATATTGATTCAAGTAACTAATTTCCCAGTTATCGTTGTATCCATCTCCATTTGGAGAAAATCCTTCATTCATACCTACAAATACTCGCACTGTGTCATTACCAATACAACCTGTTGAGGTGTCCAAAGCATAAGCTACATAATTAGTAGTAATAAGGGGGCTTACAATAATATCACTAGTAGTTTCGGATGTACTCCACAAGTAAGGCGGTTCTCCATTTGTTATTGTAAGTGTTGCATTTTGTCCTCTTATTATACCAAAATCATCGTTAGTTTCAATTACAGGATTAAGAACAATTAAGTCTAATTCATCAGTAAATGAACAGGCTGATGCATAATCACTTACGGTTACATAAATTGTTGATGAATTTGTAACAACTAAACCTAAGTTAGATTCATCTAGATTTATTTCTTGTACAGGATTAATTAACCAAGAATAGGAGTTATAATTGTTAAATCTAGTTGCACTTATTACAACACTGTCACCAGAACAAATACTCATTTTTTCGTTATAATTAAACACTCTTGCAGGGTGGATCTCAATTTCGTTATTGTAGATACATCCATTTTCGTCAGTAATAGTAAGTAAAAATAAGGTGTCAGATAAATCATTATCTTCAGGAAAGTTTACAACTATGTTAGGATCGTTTATCGATGATAATTGATAATTTAAATTTGGAGAAATCCCAGATATTGGCTCAATCTCGTAATTATAATATCCATTATTAAAAGGTGTAGCTCCAAATGCATTAACTTTTATACTACCATTCTGCCCTTCACAATATTCGTTTAAAATATCAAAAGATACAGAATAAGCATCAGGTTCAAATATAATATATGAAGACGCAGATTTACAGCCGTTGTCATCAGTAACTTCAACATTATATTCACCTGCATTTAATAAATTAGGATTATATCCTCCCCAATCTACATTTACATAAGGTGGAGTACCACCTGTAATTTGGTTATTAAGATTTGCTGTACCGTCATTCAATCCATTACAACTTACATTGGTTGTATTAACAGCGTTAATTAATAAAGGATTTTCAGGGCCGCTAATTTCAAAAGTAGCTGATATTTCACAATCAGATGCATCAGTAATTACAACATTGTAAATACCTTTAGATAAGTTTGAAATATCTTCATTTGTCGAATTAATACTAGGTCCCAACCACTGAAAATCATAATTTGGTGTGCCTCCTGAAACATCAATATCAATATATCCATTAGATTCACCATAACAATCATTATCACCAGTTGAGTAAGTAGTTATTTCTACTAAGTCAATAGGTGAATTAACAAAAACAGAATCAACTAACACACAACCTTCGCTATCAGTGATAATATTAGTATACCACATTCCAGGGGCAAGTCCTACAACAGTAGCAGATTCTTGATTTAAAGGGTCATTCCAATTATAACTGTAAGGTTGCCAACCGCCAACAGGATTAAAATTATAAGATCCATCAATTGATCCAAAACAGGAGACCGAAATAGTATCATTTAGGTTGGTTAAAGTAAACAATTCAGAATAGTCAATAGTCAAACTATCTGTACCAACGCAACCATTATTATCAGTGTACGAAGCATAATAAGTGCCCGCGCTTAAATTACTAACTTCTGGCAACAACGAGAGAGTACTGTTAAGAGCGTCTGTCCATACAACTGAATAATTTCCAAAGCCTAATCCACCAGAAAATGTTGCTACAGCTTCTCCGTCATTATTTCCTTCACAACGAATATTTACTACATCTTCAAAATCAACACTAACTGCATCAGGATGAGTAATAGATATACTGGATTGATTTGTACAGCCTCTAGAGTCAGTTACAACAACATTATAATCACCTTGAGGCACAAATGATAGAGTGTCAAATCCATTAGAAATGTTTGTTTGTATTTCGTTAGTCTGATTATTGACAAACCAATTAAAAGTATATTCTCCGGATCCACCTCCTGCATTTGCTAAAATAACTCCATCTGATAATCCAAAACAAGAAATATCAGCTCCATTATAATTTGATAAAACCACAAGATCAACATTTACATCAAGTGGTTCATTGATTATTACAGGAGAATATGTTGCAGTACAACCATTATCATCCTCCGCTTCAAGCATATATGATCCTGCTAGAAGATTATCTACTGACGAATTAATTGCAGATAAATTTCCTGGCCAAAGATTGACTCCATTATTATTTTGCCAACTATATGAATAACTAGAATTAGACACTGTTCCACCAGAAATTGACACTACAGAAGCAGAACCGTCAGAATATCCAACACAACTTACATCTAACGCATCAACACTTAGACTAATAGGTAAAGGTGCTAGGATTTCAATATCCTCAAATTCATCTGTACATCCTAATGAATCACGAACCATCGCATTATACAATCCTTCTTCAAGACCGCTAAATGTTGGGATATATTGCCAAGATACTCCTCCATTTAAAGAAAATTCATAAAAAGGAGTACCTCCAGTGGCTGTTAAGGAGATTTGACCTTCTTCATCTCCATGACATAAATTATCTAAAGTGCCTAATAATGAAATTACAGGAGAATTTGATTTTGAGATATAAATACTATCAACAGTATAGCATGAGTTAAAATCCCATATGTGAACATAATAAAAGCCTTCTGTTAAAAATTCCAAAGTAGCTTCATTAACGGTAGGATTTAGAGTGTTGCTCTCTAGTTGTACAGGTTGTTGATAATCAAAGTCATATGACCACATGTAAGTGTAAGGGCCTGTTCCGCCTACAACATTTACTGAGGCTTCGGCATCCCATCCAAGACAACTCTCCAAAGTTGATGAGATATTTAATACTTCAATATTAGATGGTTGCGAAATATAAAAGGAGTTATTTAACTTATCGCAGCCATTTTCATCAATTATATCATAAAAATATAAGCCTTCAGATAATCCAGACACATAAAATGTATCGGTTGATAACTGTGTAAAGTTGATAGATGAATTGTTTGAACTTAACAAATAGTTTGCTGTTCCTCCTGAAACAACAATTAATGCTTCACCATCACTACTTCCATTACATGAGGTAGAGGTTGTGATCTGTACTACACTAATTGGTTGTGGCTCAGAAATCTGATGTATTATAGAATTTACACACCCATTAGCATCTTGAACAGATAAATTGTAAATACCTGCACTAAGACCTGTAATTGAATCAGAAGTAATCTGTTGAGAAAAGCTTGGATCGTTAACAAATAACCAATAATAACTTCCGGGAAAAGGAGTTCCTCCATCAATATTTAAAAATATCTCTCCATTGTCGTCTCCATTACAATGAAGTAAAGTAGTTGATAATGTGTCAACTGATAAATTAATTTGATTACTTTCATCGATAAAAATTGGCGAAAAATCATCACTACAACCATCACTATCTGTAACAATTAAAGAATATGTTCCAGTTGAAAGCCCCGTGAATTCAACAATTGAGTCAGATGATTGAATATCACTGACATTAGTTAGTGAATATGTAAATGGGCTAGAATTTCCTGACGCTATAACCTCTATTTTACCGAGGGCATCTCCAGAGCATAAATTATCAGTTTCAACAACAGAGTTTATTTCTACAGAGGATATTTTGGGCACAAAAACTGAAAATTCTTTTTCGCATCCATTTGAGTCTGTTATTTTAACAAATTTATTTTCACCACCGTTAAGTAAAATAGCAGTTTGAGCTGACTGACCAGATTGAATCCAATCATATGAATAAGTTGGCACTCCACCAGAAGCGGTTACAGTAACTTGACCGTTATCATCATTACAAGTTTCAGGAACTATGTTCGAAAATAATGCTTGTATCTCTGTATTTTGTTGGACATTAAATGTTTCTGAAAAAATACATGAATTACCATCGACAATACTAAACTCATATTGACCACTTGGAATATTAGAAAGTGTAAATGTTGTAGGTGATGATGAACCTGAAATTCCAATGCTTGGTGAAACAGAAAAATTATAAGGTGCTATACCACCCAAAACTTCGACACTAATTTGTCCGGTAGATTCACCAAAACATTCAACATCTATTGTAGGAATCGGATTAATCAAAGAGATTTGATTAGGGTTAACTAACGTGATATTTGAGATAGTATCTGTACAATTGTTTGAGTCATTCACAACAACTTCAAACACACCATCAGACATATTGTTAATAAAGCTCGACCCAATAAGAGTAGTATCTCCAAACCAACTATATGAGTAAGGTAAAGTCCCACCAATTGAATTAACCGAAATATAACCATCAGAAACTCCAAAACACAACGGATTAGAAATTGAATCAATAGATAATGATAATAACAATGGCTCAGTAATAACAGTGTCTATTGATTGTGATGAGCAGGAATTAGCATCGTTAGCGAACAAAGAATAAACACCAGGAGATAAAGAACTTGCAGTAAAAGAATTTAATGCTAATGGTGAACCATTTTGAAACCAAGACGGTGTTAAACTACCAATTCCTCCAGTGGTAATAACATTTATTAAACCATCATCTGAATTAAAACAATTTGCATTTTCTACATCATTAAATGAAAGAATAATTTCATTTGGCTCCGTGAGCTGAATGATTGTATCATAAAAGCATCCTTCAGAATCAGTAACAAAAATAGAATAAATACCCGCAGAAAAGTTTGAAATCTCATAATTATCATTTGTTAGAGTATCATTAGTTCCAATTGTAATATCATAAGGCAATATGCCACTAGAGGGTGAAACAGAAATAAGACCATCTCCCGAATTATAACAAGATAAATTTGTTGATGTTACGTCAACAGATAAAAAAGGAAGTTCAATTATTGTAACTACTGTGTCTACTATACAGCCATTAACATCCTCTACAAAAATTGTATAATCTCCAGCCAAGAGCTCTTCAAATAACCCAATTGATTGTGAAGTATCAATAGTGTATTGAAACGGAGAGTTGCCACCATTAGCCAAAATATTTATATCAGCAAATGAATTCTCGCAGAAAATAGTGTCAATAGATAAAATATTTATGTTTATTTTTTCATAAGAAAGCACTTCAAATGTTTCTACTCCGACACATCCATTTGTATCTCTTGCATATATATCATACTGTCCAGAATTCAAGTTTTCAAAAAGTCCATTTGATTGCCAAGTAAGGCTATCAATACTATATTCAAGTGGCCCCCTTCCTCCAGAAGCAGCAACTTCAAGTAACCCATCATTAGAACCAAAACAAGTAACGCTATCTTGATTAACAAAACTTAAAATTATTGGAGAAACAGTGTCTGCAACAGTAAATAAATCCTGTGCAATACATCCATTAGCATCAGTAACTGTAACTATGTAATCTCCTGCAACTAGTCCACTAATATCTTCATCAGTAGAAGTAAAAGTATTAGCACTAGTCCAACTAAATGAATAGTCTGCGAAACCAACAACTGCACCATTAGAATTATTAATTATGTCACCAACACCTCCCGAAACATCAATGTCTATAAAACCGGATGATCCATTATCACACAAAACCTCTGAGGCAAAACCTTGAATAATTAAGCTATCTGGCTCTCTAATTGTATAATTTCTAGTTGTCTGACATCCAGACTCAGCAGTGAATAAAAAAACATATTCGCCAGCACATAAATTACTTTGAGAACTACTATTAGAGTTTAGTGTTGTAGAACTATAAAATGGTAACCCGAATACAGAATCTAAATACCAATCGATAGTATATAGCTCTGATGGATTAGTAAGATTTACGAAAATTTGACCATTGCAATCTCCAATACAATTAACATTATAACCATTAGTAAAAAAAGTTGGGCTAAAAACTGTTGTAGCAAGTGCATTAGATGTAAGAGTAATAGATTCTGAACAGGCATTTGCATCTTGAGTGGTAATAGTATAATCTCCTCCGAACAAACCACTAAGTGTTATTGTATCTTCTGTAGATGAATAGGTTGCAGTAGTAAAATTAGGAAATAAAACCTCAATTGAATATGGATGTGAATACACAACATTAACAATTCCGTTACTATTGCATAAATCATTTTGAACTACAAGAACATCAAATGAATTACACTGAGCAAATGATTGAAAAACGGAAGTAAAGCAAACTAAAAAAACTGCAATTTTCTTTATTTTATTTAGAATTTTCAAAATATTTAAGTTTAAATTATCTGAAATTATGATTCGCAAGATACAAAAATTAACAAATTTTTTGCATTTATACACGGTAGTATTAAAAGAAATAAACAAAAAGGTGTTAATCTGATTTTAACGCTAAAAATATAACTACTTCAACAAGTTAATTTAGAGATGAATTTTAATTCAAAAAATAATTAATTAATAACCTCTTACGACATGATAATCAACCTTTTATAAGTCTGTATCTTGTTTTTAAATAAAGACTTAATATTACAAAAAAACCCACAAACTTTTACACTTTGATTTATAAAAACTAAATTTATAAACGATAATTTAATCTTTTAAAAATAGTTGCACAGACGATAAATCATTTTTATTAAATAAAAAATAAGTTCCATTTTTTAAAAAACTTGTATTTATTTGATCTATTGGAAAAATTGAACTCATATCTAATAATTTATTACCAAGCAAGTCAGTAATAATTATCTCATAAATAGGCTTTACACTTTCAACAAATAAATAATTTTTACAGGGATTAGGAAAAATTCTAAATCTAAAATTAGAAACATCTTCAACTGAATTAGTATTACAAATTAGTTCATACAGAAAATCAGAAATAAATGGAATTGCTATATCATCAATATTAGACATTGGAGCTGAATGGCCTCCAGATTGAAATGTATAAAGATCATTTATTATACCAACATCATCCAATTTGTTATGAATTTCACCGGCACCACACAAAATAGGGAGAGATGAATTACCAATGGCGTTTTCACAGTTGTAGAAAATTGTATTGTCGTCAATTGCGTGTAAACTTACAATTGGCCTATCATCAGCATCAATAAAATCAAGAGAATTAATAGCCCCAGCCAATAGAACTGCTCCACTAACCTCAGATGAATAACCATAATTGCCACTATTTCCCTCAATACCGCCTGCTAAATCAAAATAGGATTGGAACTCATTTGGCACCTGATTTTCATCTATGACCGATAAATGAGCCGCAGTGACTGCCCCAGCAGAATTTCCTCCTACAAAAATCTGATTAGGATTAATTCCATAGGAATTACCATTTTCAAAAAAATCTTTTCTGAAAAAACGAACTGCAGCTTTCATATCAGAAACAGAATTTAGCACAGTCTGAGAAAAAATATCATACGCATTTGGAAGTATTAAATTTAGAGGAGATGTAAGTCTATACTGAATGGATGCAGTAACGTATCCTCTCTTCGCAAAAGCTTCACATAAGCTGACCATTGTTGGATTATTTTTATTTCCAGCAACATATGTTCCTCCATGAGCAAAAATTAATAACGGCCTACTAGTTACAGTATCATTCGCAGGCTGATAAATGTCCATATCTAATCCAGAATCAAAAGAAGACCAATCATAAACGTCAGTGTATTCAACAATAGTTTTATTGACTTCGTCAAAAATTTCACTTTCATAACGTCCGTCACATTGAGAAAAAACTGAAATTGAAGAAAATATTAATAAATAAAATAAAATATACTTCATATATTATCAAATATAGTAATTTAAGATTTTAGTTTTAATAACTGTTTGTCTATAACTTCGTCTTCAATCTTTGAAAATAATAAACTTGCACTATTTATTTTATGATTATTATGTAACTCCTCAATATTGTCCCAACTACCTTTTTCAAGGTTTAACATACTACATAATTTTTCTGATGTAAAAGGCAAAAACGGCTCAGATAACACGGAAAGATGAACAGCTATTTGAAGTGCAATATTTAAAATCGTTTGAGTTCTTTTTTCATCTGTTTTTTTCAATTTCCAAGGCTCAGTATCAGCTAAGTATTTATTTCCTAGCCTTGCTAAATTCATAACTTCTGATAAAGCCTCTCTAAATTTATATTTTTCAATCAATTGTCCAACCTTGTAAGCGTACTTAGTAAGGCTTTCTAAAACTCTTTTATCAGATTGTGTTAAATTATTTTTTTTAGGCACATATCCGTCCCAATATTTATTAGTTAGAACTACAACTCTATTTATAAAATTACCAAAAATTGCAACTAATTCACTATTATTTCTAGTTTGAAAATCGATCCATGTGAAATCTGTATCCTTCGATTCTGGAGCTGTTGAACATAATACATAGCGCAAAACATCTTGTTGGTCGACAAAATCTTTCAAATAATCATCTAGCCAAATCGCCCAATTCCTAGATGTAGATAATTTTTGACCTTCTAAATTTAAAAATTCATTAGCAGGAACATTTTTAGGTAATACAAAATCCCCAAGAGCATGCAAAATAATAGGGAAAATAATAGTATGGAAAACAATATTATCCTTGCCAATAAAATGAATTAGTTCGGCGTCATTTTGCCAATAACACTCCCAATTTTTATTATTCTCATCTGCCCATTTTTGTGTTGCAGATATGTAGCCAATTGGTGCGTCTAACCATACATATAAAACTTTACCATCAACATCTTCATAAGGCACTTTTACACCCCAATTCAAATCGCGTGTCATAGCTCTTTCTCTTAAGCCGCCATCGATCCATGATTTACATTGTCCTATAACTTGATGGCGCCAATCTTTAGGATTATGTAATTTTTTATTTTTGTAGACACCCTTTTCGATCCAATCTCTTAACCAATTTTGATGATCTTGCATAGGGAGGTACCAATGCATTGTTTCTTTCATTATCGGAGTATTGCCACTCAATGTAGATTTAGGATTTATCAAATCATTGGGACTTAATGTAGCGCCACATTTTTCACATTGATCGCCATAAGCCTTATCACTACCACATTTAGGACAAGTACCAACAATATATCTATCAGCTAAGAACTGTTGATTTTCTTCGTCATAAAATTGATTAGAAATAATCTTTTTAAATAAACCTTTTTGATCTAGAGTTTTAAAAAAATGCTGAGCTGTTTGATGGTGTATAGGATCAGAAGTGCGATGATAAACATCAAAATTAATACCAAAATTCGCAAAGGATTTTTCATTTAAAAAATGATAAGTGTCAACAATATCTTTAGGGCTAAGACCTTCTTTTTTAGCCCTAAGAGTTATAGCTGCACCATGTTCGTCAGATCCGCAAATAAACAAAACATCATCTTTCTTTGATTTTCTATAACGAACATAAATATCCGCAGGAAGATATGCTCCCGCAATGTGCCCAATATGCAAAGGGCCATTGGCATAAGGCAAAGCAGATGTGATAGTGTATCTTTTTTTTGTCATTTAATAATTCTAAAAATTTATCTTAGCAAAGATATTAAAACTAGCATAGTTATCGATGAATAAAGAACAATATAATATACTTACACCACCGTATTTAAAACAAGGAGATAAAATAGGTTTAATCTCTACTGCAAGAAAAATTAGTAAGGAAGAATTGCAAGTAGCAATTGAACATATTGAAAGCTGGGGATTAAAAATTAAGTTTGGGAAAAATCTTTTCAATAGCTATCACCAATTTTCTGCAAATGACAATAAACGTACGAAAGATTTACAAACTATGTTAGATGATAATGATATTAAGGCTATTATTTGTGCTCGAGGTGGGTATGGAACTGTACGTTTAATTGATAAAATAAATTTTAGTACATTTCAAAAAAACCCAAAGTGGATAGTTGGCTTCAGCGATGTTACTGTTTTACATTCACACATTCACAATCTAAAAATTGCCTCTTTACACTCAACAATGCCTGTAAATTTTTCAATTAATAATCTGGCATCTATAAAAAGTTTGAAAGATGCTTTATTTGGCAAAAGCATTAATGTTAAAGCTAAACATCACCATTTAAACAGATTTGGTGAGTCAATAGGTCAGGTTGTTGGCGGAAATTTATCAATTTTATATAGTCTTATCGGAAGTCCTTCAGACATTAATACTGATGGGAAAATATTATTTTTAGAAGATATTGATGAATATTTATATCATATAGACAGAATGATGATTAGCCTTAAAAGAAGCGGTAAATTATCTAATCTTAAGGGGCTTATAATTGGTGGAATGACAAAAATGAATGATAATAATATCTCTTTCGGAAAAGATGCTGAATCTATTATTTTTGATACAGTGTCTGAGTTTAATTATCCTATGTGTTTTGAATTTCCTGCTGGACATATCAAAAATAATAGATCTATAAAATTAGGATTGAGAGCAAAACTTAAAGTAGATAGAAAGTGTAGTTTAAGCTATTTATAAATCTTAAAACTAAATTAGAAAATTGTATATGTTTAAATTTTAAATATGAAAAAAAATAATAAAAACGAATCTAAATTAAGCTTTAAAAATAAATTCAAGAAAAAGACAGACATGAAAAAAACTTTTGCTGAAAGAATTTCTAAAAAGTCTTTAAAAAGCGAAAATTATGGAATGCGTTTGAATCAGTTTATAGCGCATTCTGGTATAAGTTCAAGAAGAGAAGCAGACAAGCTCATAAAAGCGGGTCTAGTTAAGGTAAATGGTAAGATTATTGTTGAAATGGGGTTTAAAGTTTTACCTAAAGATATAGTTAAATTTAATAACGAAATTATTTCTTCAGAGATAAAGCGTTATCTATTACTGAATAAGCCTAAAGACTATTTAACAAGAGCTGACAATCCTAAAAAGAAAAATGTATATCAACTCATTAACAAAGCATGTAAAGAGATTTTATATCCGGTTGATCGTATAGACAAAATGACATCAGGTCTTCTTTTATTTACAAATGACGGTGAACTTTCTAAAAATTTAACATCTCCAAAGAAAAGACTTAAAAAAATATACCACCTAATACTTGACAAAAATCTTAAACCTTCTGATATGAATAAAATTAAAGAAGGTCTAACATTAGATGGTTATAATGTATATATAGAAAATATATCTTATGTAAGAAACTCACCAAAAAAAGAAATCGGTATAGAAATATATGTAGTTAAAAATAGCATTTTAAAAAAAATATTTGCCCATCTTGGCTATAAGATAGTTAAAATGGATAGGGTATACTATGCAGGACTTACTAAAAAAGATATTACAAGAGGAAGATACAGATTTTTAAATGATAAAGAAGTTGCAATGCTAAAAATGATTTAATTTGATATAATACAAGTTTGACCTAGCCGTTTAAAAATTATGCAAACATTTAAACAACTTATAATAGCAATAGCCATAATAGTCACATTACTGGTTAGTTCGTGCGTTGTTTACATTTACTACCAAGAAGACAATCTGACAGAAATTGTAATTGAAGAATTAAACAAAAGCATAAATTCAAGCATCAATGTTGGTGATATAGATTTTTTTGTAATTAAAAATTTTCCATATGTAAGCGTCGAATTAAATGACTTATATGCTATTGATGCTTTTAAGAAGGACACATTATGTGAAATAGAAAAAATGCAATTAAAATTTAACGCATTGAATTTGTACAATAGAAATTATAATGTTGAAGAGATTATTTTAAGAAATGGTTTTGCTTCAATTTATTTTAAAGAAAACATGGCAAACTATGAAATATGGCATGTTAAAGAAAATAGTGGCAATAAAAAAAGTGCTGACTTTGGACTAGAAAATATAAAATTAGAAAATATAAAGATTAAGTATCATAATGATAAAATTAAGTCATCTTTTATTAATGAGGAAACACAATTGCAGCTAAAGTTTAAAAATGGTAGAACAGAAGTTAATATAGATGGAGAAATCACAAATGAAAAATTTGACATAAACAATATAGATCATTTATCTTCAAAAAATATTAAACTTAATGGAATTATAATTCTTGATTCATTAGGTTTTAATATAAAATCGAATTTTAATGTAAGTGATGTATATTTTGATTTAAAAGTAGAAAAAATTGATGATAAGATAAAAGTCAATTTAAAAACAGACAATTTAGATCTTGAAGAAACCAAAGAGCTAATTCCAAAAGAATATATTTCTTCAATAGAAAATTATGAATTTAAGGGTAATAGTAAATTTAATTTAAATTATTTATATAGACGTTCAAATGAGTCGAGTATTAAAGTTGATTTTGATTTAAATCAAGGATCATTAAAAAGTCAAGATTTACACTTCGATATAACTGAGATATCATTAAAAGGAAATTATTACAATGGAAACCTAAACTCAGTAAAAATTTCTGAAATTAAAATTGATGATATAAAACTTAAATTAAATGGAGAGCCATTTGAAGCTAACGCTACAATTAAGGGTGAAAAAGATCCCACTCTAAACTTAGATTTTGAGACTCAATTAGAACTTTCTGAAATTAAAAAATTAGGATATAAACACAACTTTAAATCCCTGAGTGGAAAAACTAAAATTAAGGGAAATTATAATGGTAAAATAGGCTTAAAAAACAAATTGACTTATGATATAACAATGGCCGAAAAGATCGTTGATATGGATATAAAAAATTTAAGATTCAAATTAGATGATAAGAGCCCAATTTTAAGTAAAGCTGATCTTGAAATTAAAATTATTAATGACAATTTAAATGTATTGTCATTAAAAGGAAATTTATCGGAAAAAAGTAAAATAAGTTTTGTAGGTGGGCTAGAAAATTTATTTTCATATTTATTTCTTAACAACTCTGATCTTAAAATAGCCGGAAACCTAAGTTCTGATTTAATAATCGCTGACGAACTATTTGATTTTGAAAGCAGTTCAGAAAACCAAAAGGACAATAATATTTATGTGACCAAATTCCCAAATAAAATTATAGCTAATATAAACCTAAGTCTTTTAGACTTTTCTTTGGACCGTTTCCATATGAGAAACTTTTTCTCTAAAATAAGTTATAAAAATAAATTACTAAAAGTAAAAGATATTGAACTCGAAACAATGTCTGGCAAAATAAATTCTAATATTACATTTGAACAACTCAAAAATAATAATGTAAGATTAATTAGTACAACTAATCTAAACAATATTAATGTACGCCAATTATTTTACGAATTTCATAACTTTGGACAAAGTACAATGCGTCATAAACATTTAATTGGCAAAATAGATTCAGAAATTTATTTTAGAAATGAATTTGACAATTATTTAAACGCCATTGATAATCTATTATACTGTTTTATAGATGTTAAAATCAATAATGGTGAACTTTTAGAATTTGAACCATTGATGATGATGTCGGACTATATAAGTGTTGAGGAGCTTAAAAGAATAAAATTTTCTACATTAGAAAACCAGATTGAGATAAAGAATAACATAATTTACATACCGTTTATGGAAATTAACTCGACTGCAATTGATATTGCTGGCGCTGGTACACATTCATTTGAAAACGAAATCAACTACGAGTTTAAAATACTCTTAAATGAAATATTAAGCAATAAGTTTAAAAGAAAAAATAAGAAGAAAGTCTCAGAATTTGGTGTGGTTCAAGAAGATGGAATCAAAGGAATGACTATGTTCTTAAAAATGGAGGGAACAGTTGATGATCCAAAAATTTCTTATAATACTTTACGACTAAGAGAGTCACTAAGTGATGGTTTTAAAAAAGAAAAAAAAGAATTACGAGATATAATAAATAATCAGTTCAAAAATAAAATTAACGACAATTTTATTCATGATAATCCAAATTATGAAAATATTATTGAATGGGAGGAATAAATATATATAGTACTAGAAAAAATTGGAAGATTATTTTATTTGTCTTTGCCACTGTGATCTGTATTGTATCACTTTCTTACACAAACAAACTCGTTAGTGATTTAGATTCAGAAGAAAGAAAAAAAATAGAGCTTTGGGCAGAAGCGACTAATCAATTAGTCAATTCAGGAATGGGGCCTAACAATAATATTCTAGCCAGTCGAATAATGCAAGAAAACACGACAATACCAATTATTCTTACTAACGAAGTTGGAGAAATAATTGGTAATAGAAATTTACCCCAACGACCCAAACAAGAAGCTTTTTTAAAAAAACAATTAGACATAATGATGGAGCAACATGAACCCATTATTATTGAAGCTAAAATGAATGAACAAGTCATATTAACACAATATTTATATTATAAAGACTCTTATATTTTAAGTCAACTACGTTTTTACCCATTATTACAACTAGTTGTCATATTTTTATACATTGGCATAGCTTATTTAGCTTTCAATCGATCAAGAAAGTCTGAACAAAATTTAGTGTGGGCTGGAATGGCAAAAGAAACAGCTCATCAAATAGGCACCCCACTATCTTCACTAATGGCCTGGGTAGAAATTCTGAAAAATAAAGATGGTATGAATGAAATAAGTGAAGAAATAAACAAAGATGTAAAAAGACTTAAAACCATAACAGAGCGATTTTCAAAAGTTGGCTCAAAACCAAAGTTAGAAAATCAAAGCGTCTATGAAATTCTAAATCACACGGTTACATATTTGCAAGACAGATTATCTTCTAATGTACATCTTGAGCTTAAAAATAAGTGCAATGAATCAATAGCTCCTATAAATGGAGCATTATTTGAATGGGTCATTGAAAATATTTGTAAAAATGCAGCAGACGCAATGGACGGAAAGGGACGTATTAAAATCAATATATTTAGTGATTCAGATTATATTAAAATAGATATATCCGATAATGGAAAAGGCCTACAAAAAGTTAATTTTAAACGTATTTTTGAACCTGGCTTCACAACAAAAAAAAGAGGTTGGGGATTAGGATTGTCTTTATCTAAAAGAATTATTGAAGATTATCATCTAGGAAAACTTTATGTTAAAAGTTCATCTAAACAAGGGACAACTTTTCGTATATCACTTCACAAAAATTAACGCTTACTACTTTCCTATAACTTGCTCTTTAGGAATAAAACGAATACTGATACTATTCACGCAATGGCGTGTATTTTCAGGGGTTAGGTTTTCTCCAACAAAAACATGTCCTAGGTGACCATCACATTTGGCACATGTAATTTCTGTACGCTCGTAACCCAAATCAAAATCGGAAGTTTTCTTTATAGCCCCTTCTTTGACCTTGTCAAAAGCTGGCCATCCACAACCGGCATCAAACTTATCGGACGAATCATACAAATGACTACCACAAGCTCGGCAAACAAAAATACCGGCTTCAAAAAAATTATCGTATTCGCCAGTAAATGGGGCTTCGGTCCCTTTATTTACAATTACTCTTTTTTCTTCAAGGCTTAAATTTTCAAAATAATTATGGTTCATTGGTGTCGGAGTTGATTTAGTTTGACAAGAAATTAATAAAGGTGAAACAATGCAAAAATACAGCATAAAGGAAAATAATTTATATCCTAAATAAGTCAAATTCTTAACTATTTTTGTGGAGTGTCTGGTATCTATATACATATTCCTTTTTGTAAACAGCAGTGCCATTATTGCGATTTTCACTTTTCCACTTCCCTTAAAACAAAGGAAGATTTATTAAATGCCTTAGTGCATGAAATGAAAATTCAATCTTCATTTTTAAAAGGTACAAAGATACGGACAATTTACTTTGGGGGTGGTACACCATCATTATTATCAAAAGATGAAATAAAGGCTTTGTTTGAGGCATTAAACCAAAGCTTTGAACTTGACAATTTGGAAGAAATAACTATAGAGGCTAATCCAGATGATTTGACTGAACAAAAGGTCAAGCAGCTAAAGGATACACCTATAAACCGATTTAGTATAGGGGTGCAATCCTTCCAAGCTAAGGATTTAGAATACATGAATAGAGCTCATAATGTTCATCAAGCCCACGACTCTATTAAGCGAGTGCAAGATGCGGGTTGGGAAAACATTAACGTTGACCTTATTTATGGAACACCTACTTTAAGCCATGTACAATGGCAAGAAAATATGCAAACAGTTATTGATATAAACGTACCACACTTATCTGCCTATGGACTAACGGTAGAAGAAAAGACGCCACTACATCACGCTATAAAAAAAGGTAAACAACTACCACTAGACGAAGATAAAAGTAAAGTTCAGTTTGAAATGCTAATGGATTTTATTCCTAAGAACGGGCTAGAACAATATGAAATATCAAACTTTGCTAAGAAAGGGTACGAAGCCAAACACAACGGAAGTTATTGGACAGATGAAAAATATTTAGGGCTAGGACCTTCAGCACATTCCTTTGATGGGAAAAGAAGAATCTGGAATATTTCTAATAATATAAGCTATATAAACTCTATTAAAAAAGGAAAACTAAACAACGATTTTGAGCTGCTTAGGCAAGAACAACGCTTTAACGAATACGTTTTAACCTCATTACGTACTAAAGAGGGCTGTGATTTAGATTATGTAAAATCTCGTTTTTCATCATTATTAGTCGATTTTTTAACGTTTTCTGTAAAAAAATGGCTAAAAAATGGCGAAATTGAACAAAAAGGAAGGTTTTTAGTATTGACAAAAAAAGGCAAATTGGTTGCCGATTGGGTGGCATCAGAACTTTTTTACATTAGCTAAACTAAAAATTCAAAAAAATGGCGTTTTTTAAACGTTTTTAAACGTTTTAAGCCTTTTTTTAATAGTTTTTGTCTCTTTTTAGCAAAAAAAATGATTTTTACCAAATCACAAAAGAGTAAAAAATAAAAGCACGAAAAATTGACAAAAACAGACAGTTTTTAGCGTTTTTGAGCCATTTTTTAGCGTTTTTTGCAAAAAAAAGAAGTTTTTTTATAAAAATGACAAACCTAAAAAGCCTAAAGTTCACAAAAAAAGATCATTTATTAAATTTTGAATACTTTTAAGGCATGATAGCAAACATTACAAATCAAGACCAAACGTTTAAAGTCGATTTATCCAAACCCATAGATATTTCCTTGCCACTAAAAGCCGGCTTAGACAATCCTACTGCTTGGTATGTCCCTGAAGTAAAAATGGAAGCCGTTATTATGGGTGACTGGGTGGGTGATGTAAAAAAAGGTGGTTCAGTCAATTTTTTCAATATTTCTTTCAACCCTCACGGGCATGGGACACACACCGAGTGTGTAGGACATATTTCAGAAAACAAAGAATCTGTTAACGACTGTATTACCAGCTATTTTTTTAGCGCCCAATTGATAAGCATAGAACCTACAAAACAAGGAGAAGATGGAGTAATTACTAAAACACAAATTCAAGCCCTCATCGAAAACAATATAGAGGCTATAGTTATAAGAACTCTGCCTAATTGTGAGGTTAAAAAAACAATGACATATTCCAACACCAACCCTCCCTATATACAAAAAGAAGCCGCTCAATTATTGAAAGACTTAGGTGTTAAGCATTTACTCATTGACTTACCGTCTGTAGACAAAGAAAAAGACAATGGTGTTTTAGCCGCTCACCACGCCTTTTGGGGCTATCCTCAAAATACTAGAATGAATTGTAGTATCACTGAACTGATATACGTGCCATCAAAAATCGAAGACGGACGTTATTTGCTCAACCTCAGCTTCGCCCCATTTCACAATGACGCTAGTCCTAGCAGACCTACACTTTACGCCTTAATATGATTGAAGAATTAAGAGATTATTGCTTAGCAAAAAAAAACGTTAGTGAAAGTTTTCCTTTTGACGAAAGTACTTTAGTCTTTAAGGTACATAACAAAATGTTTGCACTGATTTCCTTAGAGCAAGACCCCTTGAAAATGAACCTCAAGTGTGAGCCTGAAAAAGCCATAGAATTAAGAGAAGAATTTTGGCAAGTTATAGCAGGCTACCACGCCAATAAAAAACATTGGAACACAATTATAATTGATGGACTATCCTTAAAGCAATTACAAGAATGGATTGACCACTCTTACCAATTAGTTTGGGACAAATTACCTCGAAAGATCAAAAATTAATACAAAAAACTGTTGTAAGGAAATCGTTTGGCGTGGATTTCTTTAGCTATATAGTATAATTTATCCTTAAAGGCATCAAAATTGTCCTTATGTAAAGCCGATATAAAAATGCTATCTCCACTTTTTGCCATCCAAGTACGTTTCCACTCCTCCAATGAAATATTGGCTTTTGTAGCAGGTGTCAAATCGTCTTCGTCTTTCTTTTCGTAAGTAAAAGCGTCCATCTTATTGAAAACCATAACGCTTGGCTTATCAGCCGCATTAATTTCATCTAGGGTTTTATGTACTATGTCAATTTGTTCTTCAAAATTAGGGTGTGAGATATCTACCACATGCAATAAAACATCGGCTTCTCTAACTTCGTCTAAAGTCGATTTAAAGCTTTCGACTAATTGATGGGGCAACTTACGAATAAAGCCTACGGTATCAGATAATAAGAATGGTAAATTGCCAATAACCACCTTTCTTACAGTAGTATCTAAAGTGGCAAACAATTTATTTTCAGCAAAAACATCGGACTTAGACAATCTATTCATTATGGTCGATTTACCTACATTTGTATAACCAACTAAAGCCACCCTTACTAAAGCCCCTCTATTGCCTCTTTGAATGGCTTTCTGTTTGTCAATCTTAATTAACTTCTTTTTAAGGAGGGCTATTTTATCTTGAATGATACGTCTGTCGGTTTCTATCTGCGTTTCACCAGGACCACGCATTCCGATACCTCCTTTTTGACGTTCTAGGTGGGTCCACATACGAGTCAGTCGGGGCAAAAGGTATTGGTATTGAGCTAATTCAACTTGTGTGCGAGAATGAGCAGTTCGTGCTCTAGAAGCAAAAATATCAAGAATAAGATTACTCCTGTCTAATATTTTGCATTCCAATTCCTTTTCAATATTTCTAAGCTGAGTTGGTCCTAGCTCATCATCAAAAATAACCAATTTAACATTTTCATCTTTGATAAAACGCTTAATCTCTGTAAGTTTTCCTTTACCAACAAATGTTTTAGGATTAACAACAGCTAGTTTTTGAGTAAAATACTTGACTGCAATTGCCCCTGCAGTATGAGCCAAAAAGTCTAGTTCTTGCAAGTATTCATTTGTTTGAATGTAGTTTTGTTCATTAGTGATTACTGCTACAAGAGCTGCTTTTTCTTTCAAACTTTATAAAATATTTATTATTTATCTATTTTTTTTCTAGCAGCAATGAAACTTCTAACAAAAGCTATCATAGAAAAGATACATGTTATAAGCATTAAAGTAACACGAAATACTGACAAGCTTCTAGAGTCCGAAATAGCAGAGGTGAGTGGTTTAAATAATCCAACTAAAGCTAATAAAGTGAGAAATACTGCAATATGTGCAATAATTTTATTCTGATTTTTTATGCCATTGGTACAAAACAATAAAATAATTCCTATAAACATTGGAATTAAAGCTGTTATTGATTGTGTAGAATTAGCATTACTACTTTCATAGCTTAAATATGCCCAAAGTGGCATTACAATTAAAATTAAAGAATTTATTAGGTTTGCTTTTGATGGCTGCATGTTATTTTTTTTAAAATAGAGTTGTAACTTTACAAAATTAATTAAATAATCAAACTAGACTCATTAATTTATATATAAATGAAATCGGTAATCACTTTATTGCTATTATTATTTGCTCAATTTGTATTTTCACAAATTACATTTCCTGTAAACGGAGTTGCCAATAGTTACGAATCTACTCATGCTTTTATAAATTCCACTTTAATTATATCTCCTCAACAAATTATCCAAAATGGGACCCTTATTATTAAAGGTGATGAAATTATCAGAGCAAATGCCGACACTACTTTACCAAAAGGAGCTATCGTACACGATATGAGAGGTAAATATATTTACCCATCATTCATAGATCTTAATTCTAACTACGGTTTGGAAGAACCAAAGGAAGTCAAGTGGAAACCCTCACCGCAATATATGAGTAAAACTAAAAGTGGTGCCGGATGGAATGAAGCCATACATCCTGAATTTAATGCTAATAGCACTTTTGCATACGATGAAAAGGAAGCCGACAGCTACCGTTCAGCAGGTTTTGGCGTGGTGTTAAGTCATCAAAGTAATGGTATCGCCAGAGGTAGTGGTTTAATTGCCACACTAGCAGACGGAACTGAAAACAAAAGTATCTTGAAAGGCAAAGCAAGTGCCCATTATTCACTAAGCAAGGGAACATCAAGACAAAAATACCCGAGTTCATTAATGGGGACTCTAGCTCTACTTCACCAAAGCTATCTTGACGCCGAATGGTATGCTCAAGGGCAAGAGAGAGAATACAACCGTTCTCTAGAAGCTTGGAACGAACTTCAAGACTACCCGCAATTTTTTGAAGTTAGGGATAAGCTAGATATTCTTAGAATTCATAAGATAGCCGATGAATTTGAGATAGACTATTATGTCGTAGGTAATGGCGATGAATATCAGCGCATAAATGAGCTATTCAACACTAACTTTTCTATGGTTATTCCATTAAATTTTCCAGCTGCTTATGACGTTAGCAATCCACAAGCTGCAGATATGGTATCTCTCAAGAAAATGAAACATTGGGAATTAGCCCCAACCAATCCAGCAGTACTTTTTGACAACGGTATATTTGTGGCATTTACTAGCTCTAAGCTGAAAAAGAAAAGTCAGTTTTTAGATAAAGTAAAGACCGCCATTGAGCACGGCTTGAGTGAAAGTGAAGCCCTGGCAGCACTGACAACCAATCCCGCTGAAATGATAGAAATGAGCCATAGAATAGGCACACTAGAAAAAGGAAAGTTAGCTAACTTCATTATTAGCTCAGCCCCCATCTTTGAAGACGCTGAGCTCATTAGTAATTGGATACAAGGAAAAGAGTACGCAATCAATACGCCAAAAAGTATTGATTTTAGAGGAAAATACCTCTGCTCTGAAAAAGATACACTTAAAATTAGTGGTTCTTTAGATGAGTATAGTGGAAAAATATATATTGACTCCCTAGATTTTAAAGTAAAATTAACACAAGAAGGGCCTCACCTCAACTTACAATTCGAAACTGACGAGGGGATTTATCGAATTAACGCCTTGATAGAAAAGCAAACACTTATTGGCACAGGTGTGAATCCTGAAGGTCAAACATTCGATTGGTCGGCGCAACTCATTGAAGCCTTTGAAGAACTAGATAAAGCCGAAGAAGACACCCCAAATGTTCCCTCATACGGCGAAACATGGTTTCCAAATATGGCATACGGTTGGCAACAACAACCAACACAAGACAACATTATTTTTAGAAATGCTACGGTTTGGACTAACGAATATGTGGGTACAATCGACCAAGCTGATGTAGCCATTTCTCGAGGTAAAATTGTCAAAGTAGGAGTCGGCATAGTTGCTGAAGAAATATTCAAAAAAGAGAGTTTCCAAGAGATAGATGCTAAAGGCATGCACCTCACCTCTGGTATCATAGACGAACATTCTCACATAGCCATAAGCCGAGGTGTCAACGAAGGTTCTCAAGCTAGTAGTGCTGAAGTAAGTATCGCTAATGTGATAAACTCGGACGACATTAACATTTACCGCCAACTTTCTGGTGGCGTAACTACAGCTCAATTACTTCATGGTTCTGCTAACCCCATAGGTGGACAGTCTGGTATTATCAAATTTCGTTGGGGTAGTAGTCCTGACCAAATGAAGTTTGAAGGTGCTGATGGTTTTATCAAATTTGCCTTAGGCGAAAACGTTAAGCAATCCAATTGGGGGGATTACGAGAAGATTCGATTCCCACAAACACGAATGGGAGTAGAACAAGTGTTTTACGACCACTTTATGCGAGCAAGGGCATACGAAAAAGAGTGGCAAAACTACAACGCCTTGTCCTTGTCAGAAAAAAGAAGAACCCAAGCCCCAAGAGAAGATTTAGAGATGAATACCTTGGTGGAAATCTTAAATAGCGAACGCTTTATCACTTGCCACTCTTACGTACAATCGGAGATTAATATGTTAATGCATGTAGCCGATTCTATGGGCTTTACCTTGAATACTTTTACCCACATTTTAGAAGGCTATAAAGTAGCTGATAAGATGAAAGAGCACGGTGCTGGCGCTTCTACCTTTTCTGATTGGTGGGCTTATAAGTTTGAAGTCAATGACGCTATACCGCATAACGCAGCTATACTTTCCGATATGGGTATCATTACTGCCATAAACTCAGATGATGCCGAAATGGCGAGACGCCTTAATCAAGAAGCAGCAAAAGCCGTTAAATACGGAGGCGTTAGCCAAGAAGAAGCATGGAAAATGGTTACACTCAACCCTGCTAAATTATTACACTTAGATCATAGAATAGGTAGTATTAAATCAGGTAAAGATGCCGATATCGTACTTTGGACTGACAATCCCTTATCGGTTTATGCCAAAGTACAACAAACCTATGTTGATGGACGTTGCTACTTTGATTCTGAAAAAGATCTAAAATTACGACTACGTAATTCCAAAGAACGAGCTCGACTCATACAAAAAATGCTGAGCGATAAAAAAGCAGGAAAACCTACCCAAGTAGTAAAAGAAGAGCAACGCATACACTACCATTGTGACACTCTTGAAGAAGGTAAACACGACAATCATCAACACTAATAAATATAAAATGAAACAATTTCTTATAACGCTAATTTTTGCACCAGTCTTTTGTTTAGGTCAAAATATTTTATACTTAGGTGGCAAAGCTCATCTTGGCAATGGAGATTTCATCGATGTATCGGCTATATCAGTCAATAATGGTAAATTCGAAATGGTAGCTGATGCTAAAACTATACGCATAAATCCGCAAGCATACGATACTATTATACACATTTATGATCACCACGTCTATCCAGCATTTATAGCCACTAATACAACTCTAGGTATTACTGAAATTAGTGCAGTCAGAGCAACTAACGATTACCAAGAAACAGGAACGTTTAAACCACATGTACGCTCATTGATAGCCTATAATGCAGAAAGCGTTATTATACCTACAATAAGAAGTAATGGTGTTTTATTGGCCCAGATAGCGCCAAAAGGTGGACGCATTACAGGTAGTTCCTCCGTGATGAAATTAGACGGATGGAACTGGGAAGATGCTGTACTAAAACCCGACGATGGAATACACCTCAATTGGCCGCGTTACTTCGTAGAAACTGGTTGGTGGGCTGAGCCTGGCGATATCAAAAAAACTGAAGAATACAACATACAATGCCAAGAAATAGAGTATTACTTTGTAAAAAGCAAGAGTTTCTATGAAAGTAAAAGTACCGTTAATGACTTACCTATGATAGCTATGAAAGGACTATTTAACGGAGAAAAAAGACTTTATATTCATGCCAATTTGCAAAGAGAAATGACTGATGCTATTTTATTTGCCAAAAATATGGGGGTCAAAGATATAGCAATTGTTGGGGCGCGAGAAGCTCATAAAATGGCTGCTTTTCTAAAAGAAAATGATATCCCAATTATATTAGATCGTATCCATAGACTACCTAGCACTGAAAGTACTGGCGTTGATATACCTTATAAACAGGCGTCTATTTTACATCAAGCTGGTGTTAAATTTGCCTTTTGCTATCAAGGAGATATGGAAGCTATGGGACAACGTAATTTGCCATTTTCTGCCGGAACTGCCGTAGCACACGGTTTACCATACGAACAAGCTATTAAAGCATTAACAATGAATACTGCCGAAATTTTGGGAATTGACGAACATACCGGTCAAATAAAAGCTGGTATGGATGCTACCTTCTTTATCTCTAAAGGCGATGCTTTGGATATGATGGGCAATGATGTAAAACATGCGTTCATTAAGGGACAAGCTATTGACTTAGATAATAAGCAAAAGGTCCTAAACAGAAAATACAGAAAGAAGTACGGATTAGATGTTAATTAATAAAATGCTAACGATACTAAAATATTTTTTTAGCTAAACTTTAATAACCTAACTTATTTCTTACTCTTTCGAGGACTGACTTGGCAATAACTTTTGCTTTTTTTGCGCCCTTTAACAACTCCGTCTCAATCTCATCAGTATTATTTATCAAATAATCAAAACGTGCTCTCTCTTTTGAAAAGCGTTCTAAAATAAGCTTATATAAAGCTTCTTTGGAATGACCATAACCGAAGTTGCCGCCTTCGTACTTTGCTTTAAGTTCATTAATTTGAGAATCAGATCCTATTAGCTGATACAATTTAAACACATTACAAGAAGACCAATCTTTCGGCTCTTCGAAAGGTGTGCTATCTGTAATAATCCCCATTATTTGTTTACGCAACTTCTTTTCTGGCAAAAAAATATCTATAAAATTATTGTATGACTTACTCATTTTTTGGCCGTCAGTACCAGGAATAGTCATAACACGCTCATCAATTTGGGCTTCTGGCAAAACGAAAACTTCACCATAAGTATGATTAAAAGAACCCGCAATATCTCGTGTTATTTCAAGGTGTTGTTGTTGATCTTTTCCAACAGGTACAATTTCTGCATCGTATAACAAAATATCTGCTGACATAAGAACAGGATAAGTAAACAGACCAGAATTTACATCTGACAATCTGTTAGCTTTATCCTTAAACGAATGAGCATTAGCCAACATAGGAAAAGGTGTAAAACAATTCAAATACCAAGTCAATTCGCATACTTCATTACAATCTGATTGACGATAAAAAATATTTTTAGAGGTATCAAAACCAAAAGCTAACCAAGTAGCTGCCGTAGCATACGTGTTGTATTTCAACAGCTTAGCATCTCTTATAGTCGTCAAAGAGTGTAAGTCCGCAATAAATAGCAAACACTCATTATTAGGATTTCTAGATAATTCTACAGCGGGTATAATTGCACCAAGAATGTTACCCAAATGGGGAACTCCTGTACTCTGTATGCCAGTTAAAACTCTTGCCATGCGTTAAATTTTAGATTGTAAAAATAAGAATTGCTGTAAATATGCCATCTAAATAGCTATTTTTGTTTACACTTATGAAAATTATAAAAGGCGTACTTAGTTTATTTTGGCGATTATGGTTTGCTCTTTGTTTTGCCATACCCTTTATTGTCCTTTTACCGATTACTATTTTTATGACGTTAAGCCCTAAGTTTTACCCTGTTCTGTATTTCTTTTTGCACCGTATCAGTAAATTTATGATATATGCTAGTGGAATTTTTCCAAAAATAAACAAAGAACACAAACTAGACCCAAGAAAACAATATCTATTTTGTAGCAATCACACTTCAACGATTGATATTCCTATGATGTTTTTTTTGAGTAAAAAACCAATATCATTTATTGGGAAAGAGTCTATTAGTAAATACCCTATCTTTGGATACTATTATAAACGCTTTAATGTTTTGGTCAATCGAGCAAGTTTGAGAAATTCTTATGCTGCTTTTGAACAAGCCGGACAGAAAATAAAAGCCGGACAGAATATGGTTATTTTTCCTGAGGGAGGCATTGTTGAAGAAAGTATCCTCTTAGGAAAATTTAAAAATGGTCCTTTTAGATTAGCAATAGAACAGAATGTTAGCATTATTCCTATTACATTTGCAGACAACAAGAAAATTTTTCCAATTAAATATACAAAAGGAAAACCACTTAGAGCTAGAGTAACCATTCATAAACCCATTGAAAATTGTTCTGAATATAACATTAAAGAATTAAAAAATAAAGTATTTACCACCATTGAAAAAGAATTAATTAGATATGAAAATTGACCAAAAACTGATTGAAAAAATAGCTAATTTAAGTCAACTGAATTTAAATGAAGAAGCAAAGATTAAAATGGAAAAGGATTTAAATAAAATCTTAGATTTTGTTGACAAGTTAAATAACCTTAACACAGATAATGTAGAACCTCTAGTATACATAAATGAAGAAGTTAATAAATTAAGAAAAGATGATGTTATCAATCATCTTAAAAAGGAAAATGCACTTAAAAATGCTGCCGACAAAGACTCAGATTATTTCAAAGTCCCTAGAGTTGTAAAAAAATAATTATTATTACTACTTTCCTTTGATAAATCAAGCGGAAAGTTCAAATTAAATATTTCTTTTCTTAACTTTTCATTCAATATATAAATAGCCTGAATATAGGAAACAGGTGTTCCTGTTTAACCATATTTTTTAATAAGCCAAGATTTGAACTGTTCTTTATGATTTGTCATTAATCAATAATTAACAGTTTTCTTCAAAAGCCTGTATTAAATTTTCAGCTATCATTTCAGCTGGTCGACCCTCAATATGATGTCTTTCTATAAAGTGAACTAACTCACCATCTTTGAATAAAGCTATTGATGGTGAGGATGGAGGATAGGGTAAACAATAATCTCTTACTTTAGCTACAGCCTCTTTATCTTGTCCGGCAAAAACAGTAGTTAACTTATTAGGCACCTTAGTGTGTTTTGCTGCCATCTTAACAGCCGGACGGGCATTTCCTGCAGCGCAACCGCATACAGAATTAATCATTACCAATACAGAGCCGCTATTTTCTGTGAGTACAGCTTCTACTTCTTGAGCATTACGCATTTCTTCAAAACCTGCTTGGGTCAAATCTAAGCGCATAGGTCTACAAATTTCTTCTGGATACATAATTTTTTATTTTATGGTGCAAAATTACTTCAGTTGACGTTTACTAACAAAGAAATCACGAATTATTTCACTACACTCTTTTTCCATTACACCTCCTACTAGTTCTGTTTTAGGGTGTAATACCTGTCCCGCCATCGCTCTAAACCCTCGTTTTTCATCACTTGCCCCAAAAACTAACTTTTTGAGCTGAGTCCAATAAGACGCACCTGCACACATTAGACAAGGCTCTAAAGTTACATAAAGAGTGCATTCATTTAGATACTTTCCCCCTAAATAATCGGCAGCGGCAGTAAACGCTTGCATTTCGGCATGAGCCGTTACATCGTTTAGACGCTCAGTAAAATTATGAGCACGTGCTATAATTTGATTATCACAAACAACTACCGCACCCACCGGCACTTCATCTAATTCTTTAGCTTTTTGAGCTTCTACCAAAGCCTTTTTCATATAATAGTCGTCAGAATGATCTTGTAACATCTAGCAAAAGTAGCTTTTTAATTCAAAATTATCGTAATTTTGGCGCTTTGTAAAACAATTATAATGTTAAGAACACATCATTGCGGCGATTTACGTCACGAAAATATTGGAGAAAAAGTAACCCTTAGCGGATGGGTGCAAAAAACTAGAGATTTAGGGGGAATGACTTTTGTCGATTTGAGAGATAGATACGGTATAACTCAACTAGCTTTCAACATAGATACGAATACCGAATTGTGTCTACAAGCAAGAAAATTAGGTCGTGAATATGTGATTCAGGTTCGTGGTAAAGTCATCGAACGCTCTAATAAAAATAAAAAAATTCCTACTGGTGATATAGAAATAGAAGTACAAAAATTAAAAGTACTGAATAGAGCCAAAACACCACCATTTACTATTGAAGATCAAACCGATGGTGGAGACGATTTACGTATGCAATACCGTTATTTAGATATTAGAAGAAATCCTGTCAGAGAAAACCTTATTCTCAGACACCAAATATCCACAGAAACGAGAAAATATCTTGATTCTCAAGATTTTATAGAAGTAGAAACACCTTACCTTATCAAATCTACACCTGAAGGAGCGCGTGATTTTATTGTGCCATCTCGTATGAATGAAGGTCAGTTTTATGCACTTCCTCAGTCGCCACAGACCTTTAAGCAATTGCTA
>CEVR01013166.1_pt1 | contig 35813 bp, 29 predicted proteins | sample 356541 | NCBI WGS metagenome assembly CEVR01 (sample SAMEA2623734, study PRJEB7988) | marine metagenome | isolation source: saline water (ENVO:00002010), including
AGGATTACTAGGTTCGCTGAATGAGCACGTTTCGACAACAGGTGCTACAATCAGTGATCGAGTTGCTCATCCATGGCCGATTGAATCAATGGCAGAAATAAACGAAAGCTCCGTTTCATTCGATGTCGAAAAAGTGCTGAAAATTGTTGATCAAGATAGGATGGATATTCTATCAACACTCATTCGTGTGACACTTGTTGAGATGGAGATGGATTTGGTTGAAGCAATCTTAGCATTGCGAGCATGGGAACAACTAGTTCGACAACAGCTTGCAGAAGCAACGGGACCTGGCCAGTTGTTCTCTCCACTCGAACTTCCCGATGAATGGTAAGTGAAATTTTAGAAGAGCGAGGATGTGGCCAGTATATGAGCAACAGACGATTGACTGGCTTTTTCCTATCCTGCATGATGCTCTCGATTCCAATGGCTGGTTGTACGTCCGAGATTGAAGAAATTCTTGGAGAGTCATGGGGTGTACCCGGAGGTTTGGCACTTGCATGTTTACGTGATGATGCTTACAGGGAGTTGGTGATTGAAATTGATCACGCACCTGGTTACAATCCAGAATCATCAACGGTCAGTCTTTTGAAAGAACGACTTGGACAGGTTTGTGATAAGCCAGACGGTATTCGAATTGAATTGAACGAAGTGGACTTTTCTGAAACGAATACTTGGACTGCGGATAAGGTCCGTGACATTGGTCATGAGACAATGGATTCCTCTCCACAGACATCCGTTCTTCGTTGGCATGTGATTATGCCGGAAGGAAAGTATTCTGATGAGAGCGTTCTTGGCGTAGCGGTTGATGCGTCCACAATCGCTCTATTCTCGGACTCGATCGACGATGCAACCTCGATATTCAATCCGAGAATCTCTGATGAAGATATCGAGAACAGTGTCATGGTCCATGAGTTTGGACACCTTCTTGGTCTAGTCAATCTTGTGTATACATCTCCCGCAGATCATGAGGATTCAGAGCATCCTGGTCATTCAAATAATGAAGACTCAGTCATGTACTGGGCGGTAGAGACCGTGACCATCAGCGCTTGGTTCAGTGGTGATTTACCAACTGAATTTGACCAAGATGATCTCGATGATTTAGAAGGAATGAAGTCAGGAGATATTACAACTTCGGACCAACTGTGGACTCCTTAGATTGTTGTGCATTGGATACGATGACTGTAGCATCTCGCCACGCATCGTAAATCGACCACAGCCAAAGAGGAATGTAAAGGACGATTGTTAATGCAAGAGGAATTTGTAGCAATGTCCAATCAAAAGCACGTCGATGCTTTCTGTTGAAATGTTGACCTAGGAACAATCCGGGAATTGCTGCTAGGAGTGCTGCAAAAATTGGACGAAAAGCCCCCCACATGCCGACGCCGAGAAATATTTCTCGCCAAATTTCAGTGACGAGACGCCACGGCTTTACTTCAGATTGACCTGTTGAAGTCATACGCCTCATGTGTTGGTTCATCTTTTGGTTTGTCAATCTGTTGCCAATTTGTCAGCAAAATCAAGAACATTCAACTCTAGGGTACATCATGCCACGAGTTCTTCTAACAGGGTTTGGCCCCTTTGGAGATCATGATGTGAATCCAACTGAGACAATTGTTGATTCGTTTCCATCATTAATTCCAATCAAAAATCCATTTGGGAGGGGTTCGAGTGAGGTTTCGATTGAAAAACATGTTTTATCTGTTGATGAAGAGGGATCTCGCTGGACTGCAAATGAATTGGGAAGCCGAGAATGGGATGCTATACTACATTTGGGTCTTTGTGGAGAATGCATTCGACCTCGCATTGAGGTTCGTGCTCAAGATCTCCTAGATATGCGAATTCCTGATAATTCTGGTCGACAAGAACAGGGTATTGCTTTGAGTGGAAGTGGAGATCTACACACACCAGTACCTGTCAAGAAATGGAACATTGAGCAATGGGATGTGGACATTGAACTATCTCTGGATGCTGGTCAGTATATTTGTAATGAGACCTATTACAGAACTCATGAAGCGCTTAACCAGCATAAATTTGCAATACCTTGTCTCTTCCTACATTTGCCTTCAAGCGATCATTTGTCAATTGCGGATGCTATGAAACTCGTTCGCAACATGCTTTCACATATGCTATACAAACCATCGATTCAAGTTGCGGCAGGAATCTTTCTTTCCGATCAAGGCTTTTTGGCAATGAAAAGGGGAGAAAATGAACCAAAAGCAGGGAAATGGGAATTTCCTGGAGGTACAATTGAAGTGAATGAGACTCCAGAAGACGCCCTATTGAGAGAACTCAATGAAGAGTTGTCCATTGATGCAAACATAATCAAGAAAGCAGGAGTGTGGCAGCACAATTATCCCTTCCTTCATGTTGAAATTCATGGCTTCCTAGTCGAGTCATCCAATCTTGAAAATTTACAACTCAGCGTCCACAGTGAAATGAAATGGATTTCTTCGGAAGTTGACCTAAATCTTGATTGGTTAGAAGCTGACATACCGATCGTACAAGATATACTCAAGCAACATTATTGATGCCATGTGGATGCTTCTCCAGTTGCATCCATTGCAACCTCATCATGTAATTGTCTTGGAATATGTTGTCGCCCCGAATGCCACGTACATGCTTCGATCCAATCGGATAAACCCACTCCTTTGAGATGAATTTCAAAACATCCTCCGAGCGGCATATCATCGAAAACAAAAGCGATTTTCCCTGCGAATGCAGCCAACCGAGAAATTCTAAATATGGTTTGATTTTCCTGGATATTTTGACCCATTGCATCCATCGCAGTGTCAAGAATGGCCTGTTTCCTTAATATCTCAAGAAACACCTCGAAGGAGAGGTGATCACATACGATCTCAGCCAGTTGTTTACTCGGGAATGTTTCCGCTTCAAATTCTTCAACGATTGCATCAGGAAACAGAGAATGAATGGCAGTTACAACATTCTTGACGTCATCACCTGGACGTAGTTCTGTACGTAGAGAAATCTCGATACCCTCGTCTCGTCCGTTGTAAGCCAACGGTTTCAGGTCCATAGGCTTAGCAAGGAGAAACCGCTTTTGAACCTGCTTGTGAATGTGAAGTATCAAAACAGATTTGCAACAGAGCCATACAATGCGAACATCGGATCCTTGGTTGGCAACGGTTATTCCCGTTCTCAATGAGGAGGACCACATCGAGGCATGTTTGCAATCCTTACTTCAGCAATCGCTTCCAGCAGAGGAACACATAATCATAGTACTCGATGGTGGTTCAAGCGATGCAACGAAAGAGATTATACGTACTATTCAGGAAGGATTGAAACCCAATCAGTATCCTGAAATTCATTTGTTCAATAATCCTGGTCGCTTCGTACCACATGCACGTAACCTCGCGCTTCAACAACTTCCCAACAGTATCACACACGTCCTTGAATTCAATGGCCATATCGAGGTTGTTCCAAACCATCTTTTTGAGTTGAAGGCAGCTTGGAATCGATTGGAGAAAGATCATCCTAAACTTGCAGGTCTTGGTTGTCGAGTCGTTGGCAGTGAGTCCGAACAGGGAATGATTGAATCGGTCATCGATTCGACCTTAACTAGTCCACTTGGCGGGAGTACAGGCCAATTTTCTACTTTCGATGAAGAAGGACCGACTAACGTACCAGCCTTTGCTCTACATCGCCGTACAGCACTAGAGGCCATTGGCGGATGGGATGAATCATTCCTAACCAGTCAAGACAGTGATTTGAGTATGCGATTGGTGAAGGCAGGATTCACATTGTTCAGAACACCTGATATTGTCGTTAAAATGCGTAGAAGGAACTCCTTCAAATCATGGTTTTTGATGAGCCATCGTTACGGATTTTGGAGAACAAAAGTTCTGTTGAAACATCCTCGCCGCTTGGTTCTCCGAGAACTTCTGCCATTGCTTGGTTTAATCGCTACGTCAATTCTGTTTGTTGTGAATCCTAATGCAGCCATGATTCCAATACTAGCTTATGCGGGAGTTCTTCTTCTTACGGGTCTATCTCATTTCAAAAAAGGTATCAGTCATGTCGTAGGGGTTCCTTTTTCCCTCATCTTGCTCCATACAGGATTTACACTTGGCCTCATTGATGGATTGCTACGAAAAGGTCGTGCATCTCGTGATCGATGATGAAACAACCAAGGCGAATGCATAAGAAGAAAACTACGGAGTCGATGTTATGGCAACGCGACAGGCATCCTCACTCGGACTCTTTGCGTTACCACTCCTCATCATGGGCAGTCTCCATATCATCGTCACTCCATTGAGTGATATTCTTGCTCTATCATGGATCTATACGGTGATTTGGTATGCTCTAGGAGTCTTCATCGGTTACACATTGTTGCGCCGCACCCGTGTTACTAAGGATCATGAATACCGTCGTTCTGAAATTATGAAGAAGATGAAACACGTCTATGATGCTGAAGCAAAAGGAGTATGGGAACGGGACACTCCGTTACAAACCGATACTCAACTCAACAAGGAGAATCTGAATTCAAAGATCGGTTCATTTGACCGAGAGGAACCAGAGTTGGAACTTGATCGAGATGATAAATCGGAAATTCAAATGCTTACTGAGCAAGGTTTCGTGCAAAAAGCAACTCGTCGAATGAGTGGTGATGGGGCTGAGATGGATGAATCTACTGACTCGACGGTAGGTTCGGTCCGAAGAATAAGTTGGATGGACAAAATCATCGATGGAATCTTCAGTTTGTTTGGAAAAGACAAAGCATCTGAGCGAGAGGAACAACGTCTTGCTCGTCTTCGTTCGAATGCTCAACAAACACCTGTAATTGCACAACGCCCTGTCGCTCCGATTAAAGAAACACTGGCTCCAGCTTCCCGTTCAAATGATGATTTGACTATGACCTCGATGAGTGATGATGGTGGAATAATTTCAACAACATCAATCGAAACACCACCTTTAGAACCTATCAAGCGAAAAGAGTCGATTGAGGATTTAGCGATGCTGAGTGGTGGTGTTGCCTCTGTTTCGACAGGAGTATTTTCCGGTGGTTGTCCTTCATGCGGTGCGAGCAATCCTCCTTCGGAGAGATATTGCGAATCGTGCGGTACATCATTGGCGGTCTAATTTCAACGTGAGGTTTTAGTGGAGCGCCTGTTGGCGTGGGTTAGGTGGAACGTTGGCTGACAAACGAGACTACTACGAAGTTCTCGATGTTGATCGTTCAGCAACGGAAAAAGATCTGAAGAATGCTTTCAGACGACTTGCTAGAAGGTATCATCCTGACCGTAGTGAAGAGCCTGATGCTGAAGAGAAATTCAAAGAAATTCAGGAAGCGTATGCGGTTCTTTCTGATGCTGAGAAGAGAGCGCATTACGATCGATTCGGTCATGATGGTCCTGCTGGAAACCCATTTGCTGGCTTTTCTAGTGGAGGATTCAATATCAATCTCGAGGATCTTCTTGGAGGTGATTTCTTCTCCGGATTTTTTGGCGGTGGACGAGGACGTACCCGTGAGCGTAAAGGTTCTGATATTCTCGTTCGTCATAGCATTGAGATGGCTACTGTTATTACAGGGAGTGAAGAATCAATTGAACTCGATCTTCCTGCTGAATGTGAGACATGCAGTGGCTCTGGAGCAAAGGATGGAAGTACCACTAAATGTACAAACTGTCAAGGTCAAGGGCGTGTCAGAGTTCGTCAACAAATAGGTCCATTCGTCAATGAGGTGATTCAAGATTGTCGAGATTGTGGTGGAAGCGGTTCTATCATAGAATCGCCTTGCGCCGATTGCTCGGGTCGAGGGCATCGTATCGAAGCTAAAACCATTCGATTCAATGTTCCACCTGGGGCGGAACATGGTACTAGACTTCGATTGCGCGGTCAAGGACAACCCGCTGATCGTGGTCAAGGCTCGCATGGTGATCTTCTCATCGAAATAGAAGTATTGACACATCCTTGGTTTGAGAGAAACGGTTCTGATTTGATTATGTCACTGCCACTAGGTTATCCTGATCTCGTCCTTGGAACGAAGGTTACAATCGATCATATTGATGGAAAGAAATTGGACATTGTCATCCCTGCTAAATCATCTGCAGGCCATACGATCGAAATCAAGAAACGAGGTCTTCCTCACATGAGGAGAAGTGGCCGTGGTGACGTAGTCGTATTGCTAAAACTCCATGTTCCTGATAAAATTTCAAAGGCGGATAAAAAGCAATTAGAATCGATGAAGTCTATTCTTAACCCAGATGATCAAGTTCAACGTATTCTTGATGATGCTGCTGAACGAAGAGCGAATGAATGATTATTCCGCTTCAGTAAATCGTGTTAGAGTTGTAGGAATTCGCATTCCGCGCGGAACTCCTTCAACATGGCCATTGAGTTCAATATCTACTTGTGTTGCATCTCCCGACAAATCGATGGTGAGAAATATCGTAGTTCCCTTGGCAATGGTATCGATGAATACCTCTTCTCCTTGGTGTAAAAGCCGCGGTTCGACATGATCAACGCTCAGTGCTTGGCCATAGGGTGCATCGAATCTAAAAGCAGCTATTCCCCAGGTCTCATATGCGGTATTTAACCCAACAAGAATAGGCCAATTTCCTAACGATTTTGCTAGACGGGAATCCAAATTCCAAACGGCGATAGATGTACCATCGGTAGTGTAAGATTGTTCAGGCTTACCCCATGAGGCGATTGCTGATTCCCACGGAAGTGTTGCAACCGTCTGTAAGGAACGTACGAGAGATTTTCTGGTCTTTTCTGGAGATTCTTTTCCTTCGTCAAGGAGATTTGATAGGAGTTCAAGTCGTTCTTTTATGGCGCCAATTCGAGCAGCATCTCGTCGTGTTTTTCTCATCGAGTAAAAGAGATACAATGCTGGAAGCATCATGCTTAAGCCAAGAATCCATCTAACTGTTGAGCCCCAGAATTTTGCTTCATCGGATGGTGCAAACCATGGTTCCTCTCCGATTTCAGTGGTTACTTTTGTGATGGTGATTTCATATCCTGGGGCATCAAGGTCATTACCCCATGTCTGATTTTCAAGAACTGAACCATTAGCGTGATACAACTTGATGAGGTGCATTCCTGGTCCAACAGTGATGTAGAGATCCATGTCGTAGGTAAACATGTCTGGCGTTAATGTATATTCCTGCAATACTTCCATGGTTTCTTGATCAAGTTCTTGCACATCGGCAATCAAATCTGGACTTGTGCCATCGATTTCAACATGTAAGCGATGTTCTGAATCGACCCATCCTTCAACTGAAACAAGGTATTGGTCGGCTACATCCATTGTTGCAAGCGTAAGTTCGCCTTCATATACGATGGTATTTTCAGAGTATAGAATAGGCCAATTTGGTTCGACTAGACTGGATGGACGATAACCAGGAGCATCCATTGATGTGTTTCCATCAGCAAAACTTTCGATTGTGACATCAACCCAGTGCGCATTGCTTTCAATGGTTAGTATTGCCATGGTTGTATTAGGATATGGATATATTCTCTCAACTGTATTTTGCTCGACGGTGACATCAGGCATAGTGACCCAACTATCTCCAATTCGAACGGCAAGGCGTGCTGTAACGTCTTCGATGACAGGTGCAAGTTTGACGATGCCAGTGGCATCAAGGGCGAACGCACTCTTCGATGCTACATGGCCGATTTGTTCAAATTGGGAGGTGTTATTTTCAACAGCCATCGTTAATTGTGGTTCATGGATTGTACGCTGAAGGGCGTATGCTGAATATTGGGCTGAGGTCGAGATCTTGACCAAGATGCGTCCGTCCTCTTCGATTTCAAGATAAACAGTATCTTCAATGATGTTTGGATTATTTGCAGTCATGGTTTCAATCACTGACTCTAGAAGTGATTCTTCAGTTTCAGTTTGCAAGTAGAAATCAAATCTTATCGAATCTGAGGCATGGTGGAGTGTTAGTTCAACTACTTCATCAGCATTGACCGAAAATCCGTAGTATTCTTCAGCACCTGTTTCCACACCTCCTGCATCAAAACCAAGCGTTGAGTAATCACCTACAAGGATGGTCTTTAGGTTTCCCCGATGCATATCGAGACACTGTTCTGGGGCTGAACACCGATATGAATCAACAAGATCAATACTGGTTTGTGGACTTGGACGTTGACTCAAATGGCTTTCATCCTCGACAACCAGAAATGAAGTCGATACAGTTTCAGCGATGGTTGAACTAATACTGATTTCAACAGTGATCGTTTCTGTTGCTTTGTACGTAACCGTTGAGGATGAGATGAGAGTTGTATCTTCTGCCTCAAGTTGTACTTCGCATGAACTACAACCAACATTAACGGAAACAATTGTTCCTTCGTCAACTTCCATCGATTGCTGATAAACCTCTCCTCCGGATAATGAAATCATCTGTACTCGGTCATCAACGATGAATTCATTCGAGGAATCCTCTGCTTGTGTCATCGGAAGATAAGTAGCGAGAAGGATAAACAACATGAGAATTGACATCGACCAAGTACGATGCGCCCCATCCTCCATAAATTGGGGTCGAAGCCCAAGTCTTTCAACACTTTCTTTCTAATCAGTGCCATCTTTGAAAAACAAACCACCTCAGCACAAGACATGGCAGAAGGACTCGGTCGTACCGTTCTCTACCGCCATCGATATGGACGGGTTTGGGGGCTTGGAGACCGTTCTTCTCCAGTAGTGAGAACGCCAGCGTTTATCTCGACGGAAGATGATGATGACGCCTGCAAAGACATTGCTGCTTTTCATTGTAAACAAACACGAACCATTCCTGCTAGAATTACAATCTCAACACATCATAGCCTTATTGCGCCCGCATTTGATCGCCCCGGACCTAATATGGAAGCATCTGTAGGACACGTACTACCTCCCTCCTTGGATGAGGCAAACGCAGGGGAATCTGCTGATTCGGGGCCACTTCTACCCGTATCATGGCAAAGGTTGCATCATGATTCATCGCTTTTGGATGAGGACTTACAACCCAGTATTGTCGTCTTACTCGATGCTGTTCAACTAGCAGCTCAGCCAGGTAAACTTGTGAAAGCGATTCAAACTTTGAAGCATCGATTTCCCGGAGCACTACTTTGGACTCCTGGGCTAGGCGGTCCAGACAATGTAGCAGTTCTTGCCTGGTTCGGTGTTGATTTATTCGATACGAGTCGTGTTCGACTTGCTCTCAGCACAGGTCACCTACTGACATCGTATGGTCCCAGATTGCCAGTGGGTGATGAAAAACTGGATATGGAAGATGCCTTACACCGTTATCACCAAGTGATTCGTTCGGTTCAGTCTGCGATCGAAACGGGTACGCTACGTCGACTTGCTCAACAACAGAGTCTGAACAGTCCTCGTTTGGTTGAGCACATGCGGTATTTTGATTCTCTAGTACGCACAAAGGTTGATGTTTTACGCACTCATCCCTCTGGAATCGATACGATCGAATTCATGGCGCAAGAGAGCCATCTTGATCCCGAAGTATGTGCATGGATTGAATTCATGACCGAACGATATTGTGTGCCAGAAGGTCTTGATCACACACTTATTCTATTACCCTGCTCCGAGCGTAAACCGTATCGATTGTCGAAATCACATCGTAAGTTTATCGAGGCTATTGCAAGCAATGGATGTCATGAAGTCATGGTCACTTCTCCTCTTGGACTAGTTCCTAGAGATTTAGAAGATGTTTGGCCCGCTGCATTCTACGACATTCCTGTAACGGGTGATTGGACAGGAGATGAACTAGAAAGAATCCAATCAATGACTCAATCACTGGTTCAACGTCACAATTATCGATGTGTGATAAATCACAGCGGTGTTGAAATCGATCTCGATGGAATCGAGGTTATAGATACACGTCAAGGAGAATCATCCGGCGCTCGCACATCTCTTCAACGTTTGAAGGAAGCCGTGAATCACAGCAAACAAGAGTACGAACTTCGTAGACGAAAAGGCGAATCTGTGAATATGGATCGCTTCAAGAGTATTTCTCGTTATCTCTACGGGAGCGATGGTTGGCTTGATGGCTGTCGCATTAGAGGCAAGCCTCCTAGATGGAGGATAGAAAGAGATGGTAAGCAAGTTGCGCTTTGGTTATTCGATCGTGCAGGCTTTGCATTCAGCAAAGAAGCGATATCATCTCTGTTTGAGCATGAAATCCTACCCTGCATCCATCTCAAGTCATCTATCAAGTGGAAGGGTGATCTCCACCTTGGGATTATTGATTCCTATGATGAAAACATTCGTCGAGGTCAAGACTTATTGGTGCTTCAGGATGAGAAACCCATCGGATTGGCAAGAAGTCTCGCACCTGGTTGGGAATGGGCAGGTACGCCTGGTCGATTGGCTAAAATGCATCAGAAGATATAATCTAATCAAGCGATGTGGTTAAGAAGGGTAAGCAGGTCGCAAGATTGCTCCGAGTGGTCCATATGGCACGAATGTATTCATCCCGAAAAGGAAAAAGCGCTTCTTCAAAGCCGTTCATGACTGAGCCATCCGCATGGTCAAACACCGATGTCAAGGAGATTGAGTCCCTTGTTGTCAAGTATGCTAAAGAGGGTATGACTACCTCTCAAATCGGTATTGTTTTGCGAGACAAGCATGCAGTACCAAATGTACGGTTGGTTCTTGGAAAGCGTATTGGAGCGGTACTCGCTGAGAATGATCTCAGTGGCTCCTATCCTGAGGATTTGATGAATTTGATGCGACAAGCAGTTGCGATCATCGATCATCTCACCACCAATCATCGTGATCTTCACAACAAGCGTTCACTCGAGTTGACCGAAGCAAAGATTCGCCGACTCGGAAACTACTACAAGGCAGAAGGTCGACTTTCCGCTGACTGGAAGTACAAGCGTGACGAACTTCGACTCATCGTTGAGTGATTGGGAGCATTCATTTGTCTCGGGGTTAAGGCCCCTTTGGGACGGCCATGAAAGACCTCCGAACGGCATCGTTTTTTGCACCTCTTGAGGGGGTTGTCGATGAAGCCGTTTCATTTATGCAATCTGAATCCTTGATGTTGGTTACAACTGCAGATCTTCATTCCATACTTGCACTTGGTTTCTTGGAATCAGCACTTCTTGATCGAGGAATTTCTTATGCTCGCAGAATCATCATGCCCCATTCCCATATTCCTCCTGATGAGACGAATTTGGTCCCTAAACAAGAGGGAGTGAATGTTCTGTTTGTTGATCCTTGGGATATTGTTGAAACCACTCCAGAAAATGCACTCACCCTTTCATCTAAGCCCGTAGAAGTTGAATTTAATCATTCAACAACCAAGCGAAGAGGACGCATTGATGTCGTCTTACAATCATCGGTGATCGCTTCTACTCTTGCTCCGAATGGGGATCGAACAAAGCGCTGCCGAGCTTACTCTGGTTGTGGACAATGGTTGATGGAAAGTCTTGATACGACCATGGACCCAATCCATACAATGATTCGTGACTTCCTTCGTGATGAAGGAACGATCCAAGTTTCTCCCTTACCAGAAATTGAAAACCCAAGCGTCGAGATGATGCCAAGAGCATCCTCGCGTCGTCTTCAACGACTACAAAAATTATGGGAGGGTATGGATGCATCTTCAAGAGCACAAGCACTATCTGAGTACAGCCTGCCATTATTGTCAAGTGACGGGATTTCAACCGCACGTTTGGAAGAACTAATCTGGAAGCGAATGCGAATTCCAAATCAGTCAACAGATTTGGCATCAACCCTTTATCGTATCATGAAAACTTGGCCAACAGATGCTGATGAGGCTGTAATACATGCAGGTCGATTACTCGATGAACTTCTCAAAACTGGGAGATTGCCTTCATCGACGGATTGAAACATCAAGAGGTTTTGGGATTGGTATGGCGATTGAACGATTGTTGACTGGTAGCATTCGAGAGCGTGTCCAAGATTTGATGTCGACTGAAGATTTGATTGTTGAATCTTTCAAAGACATTGTTAAGGATGAACTCAAGGCACACATTCGAAATAAGATCGAGGAGGATCCAGATCTTCATGCAGAAATCAAAGAAGCTGTAACATATTATTTCCACCAAAAAGCAAGAACCGTTTATGCTGAACTCAAGGCGACACGTGCTGCGACTCGACTCGGTCTGCGCCTCTTACCGGACGAACTGCAAGGAGAAGTAGGTGAAGCACTAATCGGTCTATTTGAAAAAGAATTAGGCACCTTATTGGACAAGGCACTTTGATGAAAAAACCATTGTTGGTCAGCCCATCTTAGCGTTGAAGTTATACGTTTTGTTCAAGAGCGTAAGTTGTGGAGAGAATGCGAGGACGAGTCTATCTTCTGTTGAGTTGCTTCATGCTCTCGATTCTTGCCCCATTTTCTACGCTTGTAACCACTGCCCAGGCTGAAGATGCGCTAGTCTGTTGTGACGCTGCTGAAGTTGATCTGTTGCTTGTTGGTGATTCTGATCTTCAACTCACTCCATTCAGCGAATTACTTTCTGAGACTTCTTCATCAGCGTCCTTTGAAACAGCCATATCTTCATCCGAACCAATCGGAAAGTGGAGCCTTGATAGAGCGTGGCCAGGAACAGTTCCCGATTCAACATGGACCGTTGAACTCGAATATACCGTGTCAGATGCGGGTGGTGCCAACCTCAACATATCCGCTACTTTGGTTATTGGTAGTTCCTCGTTTACAGGTTTCTTGGGCCTTGACCAACAATTCGTTCCTCAAGGCTCTGGTAAAATCTCAATCGATATTCCAGTCGAAGAACTTCAAGTTAACGGAGGATCAGAAGTTTCGTTGAGCCTCAATGCTCGTTCGATCGTCTTCAGTGTCCCCGCAAGTGGCGCAAAGGTGGAATTCTTTTGGGGAAGTGAAGAACATGCATCCGCTCTTAGTGCAGAACTACCTCTCGTGGATTTGACTCTTGATGAACCAGTGGTCGAGGGAGATATGGTTTACTTTGCAGTCCGAATTGAATCGCCATTCGGAATGGAAGCACTCGTATTTTCAAAATCTATTGCCCTTGAGGTGAATGGAGTAATCCTAACAGATGATCCAACTGAAGTTCTCGAGGGTGAAGCAATTTTGGTGATATGGACTTGGGACGGGGCTTCTGGTGGTGAAGAGACGGTTAACGTATCTGTTTCTTATGAGTTACAAGAAGGATTAACTCTCGATGGTTCAGCAAATTTCGACATTGAAACCTTTGACGGAACTGGAGATGGTGGTGGCTATTACCCACTCAATGAGCCTCTACGAACAAATGGCAAAGGTTCACCACTCGATGTTTCTATCACAATGGAACTTGAATCGGAAGATGGTGGACTCCGGCTCGGACAAACGACCATATTGACGATAGAAGGAGAAATGGCGTTTTGGATTCGATGGGGATTGGATCACTTAGGTGATGAGACTATTCCACTCTCAACGGTTTTGAAGAATTTTGATGGAGGTAGCATCAATGATGAACAGCGTGGAAGCCGCATCATTGAGAGTGCTGAGATAAGTCAATTTGAGAATTACATGGACTCATATTACATCACATTCTTCCAATTAGGGCTTGGTCTTGAATCGGAAGAAATCATTGGTGATCTTTCTGAAGCACAATCCTTTGCTATCACTCTCGACCTTATGGGTGAAGATCGTGTGCGAAACGCACCTTTGAAATTGAGAATAGATTCACTTACTCCGATTACATCTGGAGTAGGTTACAGAATTCTAAGCAGTGGATTCATGAGTTCTCAGCCTTCTCCATTGTGGTCGACCTATGATTTATTCATCAAAATAGATTCAACTGCAATGGCCTCTTTTTCATCCATTGATGTCAAGCAAAACGATGAAATTGAATTGAATTTCTTGAGATTTCCATGGGGAGAATCCGCAACTATTACTGCCACAGGATTTACGCAATCGGATAAATTCACACTCGATTCACAACCAACAACATCAATCATACATGCTCCAATTGGTTTGACTCTAATAATGACTCTAATTCTTGCAGGAGGATTGTGGTTCGCATTTCGAATGGTATCGAATCGTTCAAAATATCCGTTATTGTTCGAAATGATTCTTGTCCCGGTTGTATTCCTGTTGCATTTCTTTGCTCTTGAACCAGTCTTCATCTTAGCTTTGAGTGGAGGTACTGTGTTCATTTGGTGGGGGACTGCAATTATCTCGCCGAAAACAGGCGTATCAGGTTCACCAAAACCTCAGATCGTTGTAGAGAACTTTCCCACAATTGCGTGTCCTCAATGTCAAACATCGAATTCAGTAACCTCTGATTTGCGTCCGATTAGAATACAATGTAGTGGTTGTGATCGTATCATCAAGATTGTAGCATAGTGCAAAACCCTCTTGAACGGTCACGTGTAGCAAGGTCCATGAGCGAAACAGTTGCTGATTTGGAACTTGATGATGAACACGTTACCATTGGATTGGATGATACAATTGTTGAAGGATGTAAGCGATTGGTAAGCATCCCTTCAGGAATTCTTGTGGTTCTTGATGATGAAGATCAAGTTAAGGGTGTAATTGGCCAACGCCAGATGTTGAAGGCCATTGGAAACGGTGTTGATGTGAATGAAACAACTTGTAAGGAAGTCATGGAGATGGACGTTCTCAAAGTTGCACTCTCTGATTCCATCGCAGATGTCATCAAGTCAGTGAATGAGCGTATGCCTCAAGCAGTTGTTGCAGTTGATGATTCGGGTGCATTCGAAGGATATTTCTCTCCAGACGATTATCGCCAAGCACAGTCAATTCTGTCTGCGAATCCTTCCCTTAGTTCGCTTTAATGTTAACAATTTGGACATTGAAAGCCCATTACATTCATCCCCAAATCAACCAGATAGAAACTCCGATTCCAATCAAAGTTGGTACTACTGCAGCAAAAATAAAAATCATGCCAGCCTTTTTGTTAATGGGGGCTAGTTCTTCTTCGGTTAACTCGTAAAGTTCAGTAAATCCACATTTGTTACAGGTAATGATGTTCAAATCTGCGGTCGCGGCTGATGTAACTCCTCGTGTTCTAACGTGCCTGGGTAATTTCCAATCTGAACTCCCACATTTGGGGCAGATATCCGTACCCTGTGTCATGTCAATTCCACAATAACCCGCTTGATAAATACAGAGGGTTTCCCTTCGTATACCCGTTCATATCAAGGGTACCCTTTGCTTACCCATCGATACAAAGGGGGCCCTTTCGAATTTCTATTGAATTTGATAATATTTCTAATATTAGTACTCATTAGGGTGGGTGTGAAACAGTATAACAAAATGGCTCCTATTCTTATGCTGTTGCTGGTTGTGACTATACCATTACAGGGTTGTATTAGTGATACAGGTGATGATGAATTTCTGTTTGTGATTACTAATACCAGTGATGACTGTGGACTTATAATGCAAATCGAAAGTGATACTGGAGGTGTAGGTCCTTTTCAGAAAGGTTGGACTTTTGATTTTGACCAAACCAATGAAACTCCAGAATATCAGAATGATGAAGTCTTTACAACAGGCGACCAAAGTTGTGATGGATGGATTACCGAGATTTTCACTGAGTTGTGTGTAGGAGGATGCCCCCCTGAGGGGAGTTGGTATACTCAGAGTTTGAATAATTCAACAGACCCTATTCCGTTGCATCCATTTATTGAGGTGTACAACAAGAGTTGGGTAGAAGTTGGAACCATTGTCACATTCCATATAAGGGAAAATTTAGGAGTTGCACATGGAACAGATCCCTATGAACTTAGATGCACAGTGATAATCACCCAAGAACATTTGGAATCTGGAACTGCTGAATGTAGATAATTTGGCCAATGCATCAACTAATCAATTCATTCAATCTTCATGCGAAGTTGAATTACGAAGGCTTCCAATCCTTGTAAGCGATTTGTGCGGGAATGACTTCCTCTTCGCCGTCATAATAATCAATCATTCTTTCAGCAACCCATTGAAGCCATTCAAACGCTTGATCGCTTTCCTGCTCTTTTCTGAAATTTTCAATAATCAACCTGTTCTTTTGCCATGCAGTAATCATGGAGAGAGAAAATTGCTTTCGCACGACATCGAAATCAAAATGCCCATCGTGGAGCGTTATTGCTATGCTTTCCCAAGTCAGCAATACGGTGAAAACTTTCGGATAATTTTCTCCATGAAACTCTTCCAATTCTTTGAATGATTTCAAGTCATCAGGTTGCATCCAGATTGATATGCTTCCGTGTGAGAAGTCTTTGTTTTGCCATAATTCAGACAGTTTCAATGAAGATGACGCCTTTCTATCCTTCTTCATTTCCTTAATTGTAATCCAGCTGTAAATCGCTGCTCCAAAAATGGTTACCAGTCCTAAAACTTCAGCCCATTGTGATGCAGAATCCAAGTCCATTATCACGAATCTGTGCTCACACAGTCCTTGAACACTTGGTCAAGGACATACCGTGGAGTATGTCCGAACACCCCCTGCATTTTATTTTACGAAACAAAGGGAATTCAGTGGGTCAATACAGACGCTACCGTTTTGTAGGGATTACATCATTTTACTCATGCATCAATAAGTAACCATCACTAGTGATTATTGAATAGCCAATTCTTTCGAGTTGGACAATGGTTCCAATTGAGTAGTTATTCGATTCTACTCGACCTGAAATGTGTTGGATTTCTTCTTGATTTGGAATCATTAATGTTGCATCCTTAGATGTTGATGATGATGTCCAGTGAATAATTGGTCGCTTGTCTGATCGTTCTACCGATTCGATGTTACCGCTTGCATCAATATCTGCAAATTCCTTGAGTCGGTACGTTCCATGTGCATCTTCAGATTCAATGTAAATAGATGGTGTATCGAGTGAAATAGTACGGACGCCCTTTTCGCTATGGTTTGGATGAATGGGCAACTCGACTGTATCTGGAACATCTCCAGTTAGTTGAACTTCGACTGGATTACGAATGAATGACAAGCGAGGTGCATCATCATCAATTTTCTTTGTGTTGTGTGAGAAGAGTGTGGCAAGTGGTACGGATATATCCTTCTGCGTTACTCCGAGTTCAATCCAGAAATTTCGTAGTGCTTCTGCCTGAATTCCTCTGGCTTGAAGTCCTTGAATGGTTGGTAATCGGGGGTCATCCCATCCACTGTATTCGCCATTCTCAATCGATGCACGCATCTTCGAGGTTGAAAATCCGCCCCATTCGTGAACTTTGACTCGACCCCAATAGATTGTCTCTGGGTAGGTCCATCCAAAGTGCTCATACAACAAGGTCTGCTTTCTTGTAGAATCCATGAGATCCTTTCCTCGGATGATGTGTGTTACTCCTTGGAGATGGTCTTCTACAGCACTTTGGAAGTCAAGTAGAGGCCACACTTTGTAGGTTGATCCGATGTTTGGTCGCGGATGTGGATTGGTGATGGTATCTTGCATTCGAAGAGCTGGCCAATCTCTCAATGCAGGATTCTTTAGAGTCATATCGGTCTTGACACGCACTACTGCATCCCCTGGTTTGTAGGTTCCATCCAACATTTTGTTCCAATCCTGAATGTTCTCTTCAACGGATTTATCTCGACATGGGCAGTTTGATTTTGCTTCACGGAATCCTCTAAATGCTTCTGCTGAACACTTGCAGACATAACCAAATTCCCCTTCAAGCATTTTTTCAGCATGTTCGTAATACTGTGGTATTCGATCACTTGCGATTACGATACGATCTGCTGGCCGACCTAGGAGCCATTCCACTTCTTTTGGAATTAGACCGTATGCGGATAAGGATGGAGGCTTTACGGTTGTATCCGTATCATCAAAACGTAGGATGAGTGTTCCCTCATGCTTCTTAGCATAGGTTCCATTGATGACAATGCCTCTTGCGTGACCAAAGGAAAGAGGTCCGTTCGGATTTGGTGCAAAACGAAATACTGGTTTGATTCCATCGACATTTTTTAGTTCGGGTAAACCTTCTCTTTTCACTTGCTTTTGTCGCCCTTCAAGAAGATGAGGAGCATCGTTTGCAAGAATGGATTCGATATGGTCAAGACCTTGTTCTTGAGCAAGAGTGTTTGCCTTCTGAACCGATTGAGCTACGAGTGGGCTAATTTGCCCTCCAAATTGTCGTAGGTCTGCGCGAGTACTCATGATGCGACCAATGACCGAACCCGCAGCTCCCTTTCCTTCGTACTCGAAGGCATTTTGTAGTGCAAGGTGCCAAATCAATTGCCGCGTATCCTCATCAGGAGCCCAGGCCATGTCACCCCCTGAGGCTGATAATTGATGAATACGTTGCTTGATTTCACATTGAAAACAATGTCGTTCCAGTCGGTTTACGTTTCGGGAGTGGTGTTGTGTAATGTTGATTCCAAAAACGTTCAACAGTTGCCCATGACCATCGAACATCGGGATGAATTTCGTCTGGTCCTATCAGATTGGGTAATGCTGCAACTGTGTTAGGATCTGATGGATAACCACTACCGATTCTAAAGCCTAATTCTTCCTGTAATTGTTCCATAATTCTATCTCGAACGACCTTGGCTACAATCGATGCTCCACCGACAATACGATGGTTGGCGTCAGCTTTGTGTTCAGAATTGATTGTTGAGCCTTCTCTTGGCCAATCCCTCATTCGTTCTATAATTCGATTTGTAAAACGTTGTTCATTAACGTCGCATGCATCCAACATGATGGAACAAGGCGCTGTAATCTCAGTGTTATGCCGGTTTAAAATTGAGGCAAACAAATCGACTTCTAGAAGGTTCAAACCTTCGCTATAAACGGCATTATCGATCTTATTTGGTGGACAAATAATCGTATCAACATACCAATTTCGTTCTTTGGATTGTTGAACGATCCACTCGTATTGCTCAAATCTTTTTTTGGCCGAATGATGTTTTGAATCGGAGATGTCCTGTTCGATCAATATAGCCTCATCCGATACAGGAATCGAAAGTAGTCCAACTACGAGCGGTCCGAGTACGGGGCCGCGACCTGCTTCATCAACACCAACGATCTGCATAGTATCACTCACAAATCAAATTCATCCTCTGTAACAGTTTTCGATGGAAGAGGGACGTTTTCCTTAGTCTCAGTATCGGGTTTAAGGCTAGGATTTTCATGCCGAACAGTACGCTCCGTGATGGCACTGCTCGGCTCTAAATTTTCATTTTCACTATGAGGAGTGGCTGCACCATGTGTGACAATATCGGATGCAATCTTGTCCATTTTTGTCCGTTGAGCGGATATGTCATGATGGTCCAAAACAGTGGTTGCCGCTGTGCGAACCGGTTCAGAAAGCGGTTCTAACGCTGGTGCCGAAGGTGCGGATTGTGATTGAAAGGCCTTGGTAAATGCATCAGGTTCCATAGCAGGGCTTTCAACAACATTTGGTTGTTGGGTTGATGGTTTGTTGAATTTCTCTAACCAATCTTCTTGCGTTTCCTCAGGCTCTTCGTGTAGTTGTCGTAACAGTTCTTCGTTCTCTTTCCGTTGTAGACGGTCACGGACCGCCTTGTTGAGGATAATTCCTGAAATAGCAATGCATGCTACTACCAACCACCACCCCTTGACGATGAGAGTGACGTCTTCAACAAATTCTGAAAGAGAATAACCCTCGGATTCTTGTGTATTTTTCCATTGTTTACCCAAGAACTCTTCTTCAATCGAGTAAACAAACTCAGTTTCTGGGTCAAAAATAGATCTTACCACAATATCGAGCACAAGCGTGCCATTTACTGTCTGGTCCGAAGGCAATTCAGCTGTTCCTCGCAGAGTAAAATTTGTACCTCGAGGCAGGTTTCCTAATTCAAAGGTTCTTGGTCGTTCGGAGTCTCCTTCGATGATGGCATCTTCAGGCGGTGCGAATCCCATTTCTGTAGAATGGGATGACTGGAGTTGAACAATCAATCCATCTTCGAGGTTACCATCATTTCGAAGTTGAACTGTGAAACTAACAACATCACGAGAATCAACTTCACTCAATCCTTCAAGGAAGGTCCATTCCACATTCGGACCGACGATGACATCGATGGAATATTGCAGCAATACATCTCCACTATTCAGACAAAGATCAAAATCAACAGAACCTTGTTGGTAGGCAGTGGTATTATTTGCGATACGAAAGTTGATTGCTTCAAAGGTTTCTTCACCATAGCGTTCCACCTGGAATGGAGTCTCTTGGAATGAAACATCTGTCACAAAGTTAGGAGCGTTAACGTTCTCGATGACAACTGAGTCTGCAAAGTTTCCAAGGTTTCGTATATTGATCGAACCAGTACATGTTGAATCTGGTTGTAGGTAAGTGCAATCAATAGGTTCTAGATTATGGTCAAAGTCACGGTTCCACGAAATATTTGCAGTTGCAGTTTCACTAACGGTTCGGAATGGGAAATTTGTTGGATGAAGAATCAAATCAACTGAAATCGTTCCAGAAGTTTCGCTAGGAGCTTGCACTCCAATTTCGATAATTCGTGATTCGTTGGGCATCAAGAATATATCTTCAAACGCATTGAACAATGCTACAGTCCATCCATCTGCAGTGATGCGATCGGAATTCTCTTCGCTCGAAGCGACGTTGTTTATGATCACATTTCCGAGTGTTATCGAAAGGGTGTCTGGAGTGTTTCCAGTATTGCGAACACTAACTTCAACGCGGGAATTACCGGCAGGATCGACGGCAACATCGGTTTGAACGGAATCAATGGTTGCATTACGAAACGAACTCACTTCGAGTGTAAAGTCCCAAGCTATTTTGGCACCATCAAGGCCAGAGGTTCCAATCAGTCGAAATGTCGGTCCTTGGTTTGCAAGTGGAGCGCCGTCAATAACCTGAGGAACGTCTACCCAGATACGAACAAAATCCATCGTATCCGGTCCTAATTGTAATTGTGATGTTGTCCCATTTACATCATCCATTGTCCATCCCCAATTCCATACCGAATCGGTTTGAATGCTGAATGATACTTCATCGTTTATTGTGGCATTACTCGTGATGTTTGTTGCAACGTTTGTCCGTATTCCAGGGTCTACAACAAATGTAGATGATTGAGTGTTTCCAAAGTTTATATCAGAAGGTGCAGTAATCTTCAATTCAATATCAATGCTTTCAGAGGATTGATCCGAGGTATCGATTATTGTTACATTGATTGTATCTGTTCCATATGGGATTGAAGATGGGAGGGTTAAGGTCCAAAGAAACCGTTCGGTCTCACCATCATCAAAGACCAATTCTTGACCATTACCAGTCATCGAACTTGAGTATTGAGATTGGAGATCGAGTTTTAATGTCGTACCAGAATCACCAGTGAAAGTGACATCGATATGGTGTTGAACCGTTTGACCTGGATAGGCAATATATTGATCGGCAGGTGTCAATGTTACTGAGGTGGATTCGGCTGAAACTACGAATGGGATTACAAGCAACATTGTGAGCCAAAACGCTGCTTGCTTCTTGACCATAGCATGCCTACCTTCTCTTTGGCTTTGAAGCAAACGGTTTTTTGATTTAACTACTTCAAAACAAATATGAATCGTAGAAGAAAGGAGCGTTTATGCCCCCTTTCTGGCCGTTCAAACGGACAAAGAAAAACGAGGAATCACTCGATGAAACTCCTCCTGCACCGATCGTGTATAGAAAAGATCAGGATGTCCACACCGAGAAGCATTCGACTTCGATGGAAAGGGATGAAAACGCATACAAAGACGCGCTTGCTTTGTTTGGAGGAGGCGATACGTCGGTCGTCGCATCTACGAACGTTGCTGATGAATACGATGGTATAACCAACGAAACTCCAGAAGTACCTTCACAAGGAGATGAGTTGGATTTCGAGTGGGTTCATCACACCGATGGTTATCATTACAAGAAATTGAAAGATGGACAATTTGAGCCAATAGCTTATACCAAAAATGCTGATGGGACTTATTCAGAATATGCTTAATCAAACAGGATCTGTGATTGCTAACTTGAGTGCTTCAACGTCAAACTCAGCACCGTTGAGTGGAACGAGGAGTTCGAAGGTTTGTGAAATTGAAGGATCGATTTCACCAAAGCAACCTACCCACTCTCCATCCAACAAGACACGAGCAGCTCGACCTGCAAGCCAAGGTCCTTCGTTTTCTGGAAGTGCTTCGATGACGACATTTTCTGCTCCAATGTCCCTAAGGAATGCTTGGATACGGCCCCTAATTGCAGCAAATCCGCCGGTACGTTCCGCAGTTAGGAATGCTAAGCGATCCATGTTTGTATGGTCTCGAACAACGGTTCCTAGTTCGTAAACAGATTGTGGTAGATCATGGTGACGATTTGATGCAAGTAAACGCAGCAGTCCTGGTAAAAGGAAATGTCTCATCATGGTGTGTTCCTGTGTAATTGGATTGGTAATACGCGTAATTGCATTGAATGGTTTCCAACGCATCCGGTCGAATTGGTCCTCATCATTTGACAAGGTCAATGACTGAATTTGCATGAATCCCATGCCTTGCATCGAGGTTCGTATTCTTCGTCGAAGATGGTCATCAGAACGTGGGATGGCATTCATGGGCGCCTTTGGTACATCATTACCCAAGTCTTCGTATCCATGGCCGATGGCTAGGTCCTCAACAAGATCGACTGGATGAAGTAAATCAAATCTCCAACGTGGCATGTCGAAGCCGAGCATATCCTCTCCCTCACCCGCATACTGCATCGTTCCATCGTTGCTGATCTCTTCAGCCAAAGCGGGTGAACGTCCGGTGTATTTACCTCCCATACGAATCATTGCATTGCTCAATTCATCATCGTCAAGGTCGCGACCAAGAATTGTTGAGACAAGACGTGTCGGAACCCGATGGCTAACCGGTGCCCAATTTGGAAGGACTTCTTCGTCTCCATTGCAATCGGTAATGTGTACGGTTTCGATGGTTCCACCTCGTTCCTTAGCTTGTAGTGCAACGAGCATAAGGCATGATTCACAAGCACGACGGTCCCAACCAGTTACATCGATGAAAAGATCACGTGTAGAAGATTGAACGGTTGTATGAGCGCCATTGATAATCGGTGGAAATGAAAGAACTGCTCCCTCTGCATCTTCAATAATTGGAACCTTTTTCATTCCATCCAACAAATGTGCATAATCCATTCCCTTTGGATGTGAGGATAGAATTTCATCGATCGTCATTGCCTCGTTCATTGCCAGCGGAATGAATGAATGCGTTCTTTCCACCGCCTTGACAGTGAAAGGAGGATGAAGTGTTGACAGGTCATGAACTCCAATACTTGCACGTCGTCGGCCACGGCCAAGTGCGAAGTGAAGTTTCTCTTGATGGTCCATCAATTGCTTGATGAATTCATCCATCTCAACGTCATCCTTCATTTCAAGTCCGCGAACGACAGCGCCCAAGATTACTGGTCGGATTGTTTTGAGATCGGTTTCAACTGTCAACGCAATACCACTTGATTCAAGAGATTCCATTGAAAGTGTTGCTTGGTTATGGAGGAAACCACGCATTGCTATACTCAAGGTTTCAGCACTTAGCAAGTCAGGCCGATTTGGGAAAATTTCGATGTCTAACACCTCATCATCACATCGATCAATATCCGTTCCCAACAAGGGGAGTCGGTGATCAACATCGGCAATATCGTGTTGACATCCATGTTTGGATAGGAGTGAAGTAAGGAGTTTCTGTTCGACGGAAATTGTTGGCATGTGTTCACCTCACCGCGCAAACCAATGCGGCAGTGGGCGTTCGTATCCCACCATACGCAATCCACTAATTGCAGCAGTATCGTAATCTAAAGCTCGCAAATGTGCACGCTTTACTTGATCGATAGACTCAAGTCCAAGGTTTCGAAGCATTCGCTTCATATCAATAGTTAATCCTTGGAGCCAGAATTCCATATCTTCAGTTTCGAGAACAGGAGGTTGTGTAATTACAAATTGTGCACCAGCACATCGTGCAACGATGATGTCGTGTGCATCGCATGTGAAACCAAATTCAAGAGCAGCAGTGGTTTCAGAGTTTTCGAGATTGGTTTTGACAGAACGGCCAATTATTGGTAACGTTGCGGCTTCTGGAATACCAGTGCCGTCCTCAATTCGGGAAACTGCAACTTGGAGATTATGGTAGACCGTTCGCTTGTGTAGGTTTTGGATTCGTGAGATTCCTTGACAGGCAAGAATCGGTGATTCTGGCCTAAGCAATGTTCGAAGAATTACCAGTAGGCCCTCAAGTTCTTCGTCATTGAGAGCAGGAAGACTGTCAAAGTCTAGACAAGCTCCTGCAACTGAATCCGAGTATTCTGGAAGCGTGCACAGACTTCGGAGATTTAGGTAAAGAATGTCGATTGGACGAGGATGTTCCTCGACGAGGAAAGGTTGTGTTTGAATGTGAGATAATCGGCCAGATGAATTGGTTTCGGAACTCAGTACACTTCCATCAGGTACGTAGGGGAGAATTGGGAGGGGTAAGAGAACAGGGAGTGTTTCTTCATCTGTTCCAAGTATGAATGCAGCCGTATCAACATCATAATTTTCGATAAGAGGGCTTTCTTCCATAGGTGTGATTGCGATGCTCGACAAGTCTCCAGAAGAAACAGTAGAACTGTCGATGTGGTATTCGATGTTATTGCTGGATTCGAGGCAAAAAGCATCCTCTCCTAGCGATGCACCATGGGAATCAAGTACTTTGTTAATTTTTTTCAATTCACTGGCAGTCAGTGGTCGGAGTTGGGTTCCATGAGGCGGAGTAGGACACCGTCCTTCAATGATAATCTGCCCGTCTTTCATACCACATCCAGCATCATTGCCAACATTGCCTTGAACGACTATCATCCCTCCAGTCATTCCATTTCCGATGCGTTGGCCGACATCTCCTCGGACAAAGATCAATCCATCGTTCATGAACATCCCGAGGTCATCGTCTGCTCCGTCTTCGCCAGTAAGTTCGCCTCCTTGCATCATGAATCCAGCACATCGGCCAATAAATCCTGATGCTGAGAGTTTACTTCCATGATTGTATGCTCCAAAAAATGCACCTGCTTCACCCTCGATGTCAAATGAACCACCGTGGCCGAAGGAACTCGTCCAAGACCCAAGTTTTCCAAGAGCATTTATCCTAGCACCTTCGGGCATTGCCGGACATAGTCCAACTTCACCGTTCTTTGGAACTTCTTCTCCAGAACCTGTCCATCCGATTCGAAGCAATGCATTTTGTTCGACTGCTGCTTGAAGGCGAGGTAGAAATTTTGCATTGATGCTCATAGAGCGCTCAAAAACATCTCCAGGTCCCGCCATGAATCAACGGTATCCTAAGTCGGTCAAATACCCTCTTATGACTTGAATGTCAAAACTTGAATTCCAATGCCATTGCCCCCTCACGAACTGTTTATGGATGTTCAGCCATGCCACATGGTTGAGCAGTATGGTCGTGAAGGTTGCAATCAACGGATACGGGACTATCGGAAAGCGCGTTGCGGATGCAATAGATGCACAGGATGATATGGATATCGTAGGTGTGACCAAGACACGTCCGTCTTTTGGTTGTGATCTGGCCGTAAGGAAAGGATATCCACTGTACTGTACTTACGACTCTCAAGATAAAATCGCTGCATTTGGGCCAGCGGGTTACGATTGTAAAGGCGGTCTATCCGATCTCCTATCCATTGCCGATATCGTTGTTGATTGTTCGCCGGGTAAGGTTGGAGCTCAGAACAAAGAAATTTATCAAAATGCAGGCATAAAGTGGATTTTCCAAGGTGGAGAAAAACACGCCATGACCGGTATGTCCTATACCTCGAGTGGGAATCATTCAGAGAACATGAACGTTCAGGGAACACGTGTCGTTTCTTGCAATACTACTGGGCTTTCTCGAACGCTCGTTCCGCTCCTTCATACATGTGGGTCGCTCTCGGTTGAGTGTACTATGATTCGAAGAGCAGCAGATCCAGGAGATTCTAGCAAAGGGCCAATCAATGCGATTAAGCCCGTACTGAAGGTCCCAAGTCATCATGGTCCTGACGTTATGACGATTCGGCCTGAGATTGGAATCAACTCTCTTGCAGTAGCTGTGCCTACGACCATCATGCATGTACACGCTATTGTGGCAACATTACCCGATGGACACGGCATGACTACCGAATCTGTACTGGAGTTATGGTCTCAACAACCAAGAGTACTGATTATGAATGGGGCAGAAACAGGGATTACAACTACTGCCGAGGTCATGGAATTTTCCAGAGATATTGGAAGGAAATGGGGCGATTTACACGAGATATTTGTTTGGGAAGATGGTGTGAAGTTGGACAGAAACACCCTATATTATTTCCAAGCCATTCATCAAGAATCGGATGTCATTCCAGAAAATGTTGATGCAATCCGTGCACTTATGGGTATAGAAGGTGACTGGAAAGCATCGGTCCAAAAGACCGACGATGCTATTGCTGCTTACAATGGACTGTAGTCAAAATAGGCGCACCCTCAAAAACCCAATTGCGGTCGGATGCTTATGCATCGTCGCCGCAGGTGTTTCCTCCTGCTGTCAATATTCCTTTTTTCCTTGGCTTTGCCAATGGCCTCATCGACACCCTCATCGGCCGATGAAGGAGTGATTCTTGAGGTCCCTGAGACGAATTGGCAATCGATTGAACCGGTATCGACGCAAGTGATTGCGCTAAAGCAAATTGAACCAATCATTCATCTTGCTGGAATTTCGTTTGATCCACACAATGCTAATTTCGAACACATCAATTCCGCATGGCATACCTCAGGTTCAACTTCACTCCATCTGATTCAACTTTCCATCAACGATGAAAGTGTTATCGATCGATTGAATGAAGAATATGATATCGATGTTCTTGAACGCCAAAGTCCAGGCGTATACATTATTCGGGTTGATGACATATCTCAAATCCAATCCATCTCCTCGGATGAAGACGTTCGTTGGGTTGGCGCCTATGAACCATTTATGAGAACCACAAATGATGTCTTAGGATCTCATCTTGTACAATTCATTCTTGCGCCTGATATTGAATCCTATGATGTCTCTGAAATATCCGCATATATTGTTCAGCAAGGAGCAACTACTGCATGGTGTTCCATGGATATGTGCGAGGCTGCTTACGAGCATGGTATCAATCCGTCACAACTTCGTATGATCGCTTCACATGAGGATGTACTTTTTGTTGAGCGCACTTACAGTCTTTCACTTCACAACAATATGGCTGCGACGGAAGTGGGTGCAGTCGCTATCCGAGCACCATCTTCACTAGGACTTAATGGTTCAGGGGAAACAATCGCAGTAATGGATACGGGAATTGATAACGATCATCCTGACATTCTTGGGCGAATTGCTGCTATCAATACTCAATACGGTCTCGATCCTTCACCGATCGATAGTAACAGTGGCCACGGGACTCACGTTGCCATTACGGTTCTCGGAGATGGAAGCGGAGATGCATCAACCATGGGTATTGCACCTGGTGCAAACCTTGTGATGTATGCACTTGAACACGACCCTACCGCTTATTTCGGCCGCCAAGGATCAATTTACGACTTGCTCTCGGATGCGGAACTCAAAACAGCACGAATCGCAGTAAATGCATGGGGTTCGAATGGTAACTTCGGATACTACACCGCGGATTCGCGTTCCGCTGACCGCTATGTTTCGAACAACCAGTATCTCCTTCCAGTGTTTTCTGTTGGCGATAACGGGGCATCTGGAGCGTCGCAGATTACAGCTCCTGGAACCGCAAAGAACGTTTTGTCCATTGGTTCAAGCAACAACGGAAGCGTCAGTACCTCTTCTTCGCAAGGCCCTACCTTGGATGGACGAATCAAGCCAGATTTAGTAGCACCAGGAGAGGGAATATGCTCAGCAAGGGCTGAAGAAGCCAAGACTGCAATCGGTCCAGTCTGTGCAACAGGAACGCACAGTAATACTCGTTCGATGTATATGGAATTGAGTGGAACCTCTCAAGCAACTGCTGTTGCAGGCGGTTCTGCTGCTTTAGCCCGTGAATACCTTCGAGAAGTTGCAGGTATCAACAAACCTTCAGCAAGCCTCATCAAGGCGACATTGGTCAATGGTGCAGAAGATTTGGGAACTCCAAACATTCCTAATGACAACGAAGGATGGGGGCAAATCGATCTTGAAAACAGTCTTAATCCAACCTACGGAGGTAATGCATTGGATATATTCCATGACGATGCTCGAGAGTTGCAGGCAGGATTCTCATTGTTGTATTCATTTGATATGGATGCCTCGAAGGGTATTGACCTTACATTGGCATGGAGTGATGCTGAGGGAAGTGCAAATGCACCCCAGTCTGAATCACGTTTGATGAACGACCTTGACTTGATTCTAATCGCTCCTGATGGAACGACATACCTCGGTAACAACTTTGCTAATGGCGTTTCAGTTACCGGTGGTTCAGCTGATGATTTGAACAACATTGAGCGGGTCCGACTTCCGGCTGGAACGAGTACTCAATCTGGTGAATGGATGGTTATGGTTGAACATCGTGGAGGTGGTAATCAACGATTTAGTATTGTTCTTGCAGCAGATGCTACATTGATTCCAAAGGCTGATCTAACAACGTTTGGAAACAGTATACTTCCATCATCCTTCACACCACTGGCAGGTGATCTTGTATCGATATCACTGGCATGGCATAACCAAGGAACGCTTGCATCAGGCGCATACAGAATTCAATTGGAGGATATAACAGTAGGTTCAATCCTCTATGATTCAAATCGCTCTTCACTCGATGGAGGCGAACTCGACTCAGTTTCCTTCTTCACACAGTTTAGTACTACAGGTATTCACACACTTCGCCTCTCTCTTGACACAAATAATCAGGTCGTTGAGTTGAATGATGGTGTCTCGGGCACAGACAACAACGTTTTGGAAATGGATATTGAAGTTACAGCTCAGGGATTACGTGTTATCTTCCTTGAGGATGATGGAAGCATTCCACAGTCAACATCAGACCGTCAAGCAGCAGCCAATGTCGAGATGGATGTGCGTAATGAAACAGGTTTATCGCTTCCGTTTGTTGTTGTCCATGAAGGTACTGGTGAGAGACCAGTCAGCCTAACCGTGTCGGGTGTGCAAGAACCGGACTTGATCTATCCATCTATCCTCAATAGTCCAGAAGATCAGTGGTCACGAACCGTCAACGCTTCTGGTCCGTTTACACTCAGTGGCCAAGGAACCGAAAACGATACAGTATATCTCCTTCTTGATTTGGAGGATTTATCTACCTCACTTGACGGTTCAATCGAACGATATGCTCGAGCAGGAACCTTCGTTGTTGATGTGACCGCTCGTTATCAAAACCAACCAACAGTTTCCCATACACAACGACTTACCTTTACTATCGAGCAAGTAGATTCTGTTGATGTTGTTCCTTCGGGTACGGTTGGTGTCTCTGCTCAACCAGGTGATAATACCGGGTTCTCGATAGGTGTGCGAAATACTGGCAATTCTGCTGCTCAGTACACCATGACATGTTCGTCCTCATCACAGTGGCAAATCATGCTGGGTAACTCAAACTCCTCATCACTTGAATTTGAGCCATTAAACATCCTTCAAGATCTGTCGATGGATGTTAACGTATTTATTCCAAGTGTTAGTGATGGGCAACCGGCAGTTGGATACATCGACCAAGTAACATGTGTGGTTACTTCCCCGACCGATCCTTCGTTAAATCACGTTGAGGTTGTCGATGTTGCTGTTGCGGAATTACGTTCATTCCAGTCCGATCTCTATGGGCCGAATGGTGCCATCGGACCAGGGGCTTTTTCCACACCAATATATGCTGATACTGGCGATGTTGTTTACTTTAATCACACCATTTCTAACAATGGAAATACGGACATGGATTTCACAGTAACACTCGTGCGTGGCGATCCCAATTGGGCTGCCCAAATGACCTACATGGAGCAATCTAGCCCCTCTAATCTAGCATTGAATCTAGCAGCGGGTCAATCAGCGGATGTTCAACTAATGCTCTTGGTTCCTGAAACAGCACGTGAAGGAAATTCCAACACCTACTCTATACGTGTCGAACACACTGCATCATTCTTCACGTTAAACACAACATCGCTTATTGTTTCCGATAATCTTGATGTTGAACTCATTCAAGTCGAAGAGGGCGTGGTTTCAGCAATAATTGGTGATAATTTCACATTTGTCGAACTGACCGTCTTCAATATTGGTAATGCTGAACTTGATTTGGAATGGAGTTACGGCCTCGCACCAGATGGCTGGACCATCAATTACGCAAATCCGCCGACTAGCATCGAGGTTTTGTCTCAAGCGAACGTCATCCTTGCCATCCGTCCACCGAATCAAACCGATGCTGCCACTGGTTTTGATTTACCAATTTATGTCAATGCGAGCAACGATGGACGTTATGTGACAGCAGAATTGACAATTCAAGTTGAAGTTTCTGTAAGCGATTACGCAGGAATATCCACCGATTCTTCAGCCGCTCCTCTTTTGTTCATTGAACGCGACGGTTCTGCGAAGCAAACCTTTGTTCTGGTGAACGAAGGTAATACGCCTTTGAGTGGCACACTGAGTGTCGAAGTTCGAGATTCTAATGGAACTGTTCTATCCGATCGTTCTGCAACAGTTTCTCCATCTAGTATTGCCGATCTTCCAGTTGGTCAGAGTATCGTTATTGTTGGTGAAGTCAAACCCGATTATGATGCAGCAGATGGCCGCTATCAACTCGTCATTGTTTTCACCTCAGATAATGGCGTTATCGTCGAATTTGCTGCAGATACTAGCGTAAGTACACAGAAATCTTCGGGTGGATTAATGAACATGCCTCCATACATTGCATATCCTCTCCTTGCTGTCTTCCTCATCGCTCTAATCGTAGGCGCACGCCGATTGAAATCATCAGCTAGAATCGAAGATACGGGGACAGAACTAGTCTCTCCAGATGCCCATACCAACCCAGATCACCTTGGTGCGCGCCGTGATGAAGCACTTGACATCAGTCATTCCGTCAATGATCTCGCGTCAGGTGAAGTTTCTAAAGATGAAATTGCCGCTGCACTTGCACAATCTATGGATCTGCCAGTACCTATGGCTGCTCCCCCTGCGGGTCTACCTCCTGCTGGCCTTCCACCCGCTGGAAAACCTCCCGCAGGCTTACCACCTGCTGGTTTACCTCCGACTACTATCAAGGAAGTGCCTCCGTTACCTGCAGGGCCACCTTTACCTCCTGGTGGGCTACCTGATGGGTGGACGATGGAGCAATGGAGTCATTATGGAGAGCAGTACCTACAACGCATGGGGTTGAACTGATACGTTCAAATGCAAGATGAGGAACGTTGGTTCATGCTCAACATTGTTTTGTTCGGACCTCCCGGTGCTGGGAAAGGAACACAAGCCCAACGTATGATGGATGCTACAGGGCTGCCTCAAGTCTCGACAGGTGATATGTTACGAGCTGCTGTCAAGGCCCAGACACAAGTTGGATTGGAGGCCAAGAAATACATGGATGCGGGAGCACTTGTTCCCGATCAGGTGATAATCGATTTGATCAAAGACCGCATGAAAGAAGACGATGCGAAAGATGGGGTAATGTTTGACGGATTTCCAAGAACAGTTCCTCAAGCTGAAGCATTAGCAGAGATTGTCGAAGTATCGATTGTTCTCGCCATTGATGTTCCCGATGAGAGAATTGTTGAACGAATTTGTGGGCGATACAGTTGTGGAAACTGTGGAATCGTATATCACGATAGTTTCAACCCGCTTCCGGAAACAGGATGTGAGTGTGGTTCATTCTCTGAAAAGCGCCGTGTAGATGATACCGAAGAAACAGTTGTCGCACGATTGGAGGCGTACCATCAACAAACAGCTCCACTTGCAACATTTTACCAACAAGCAGGTCTATTCACACTTGTTGATGGTGACCGAGATATTGATTTGATTACAACCGATTTACTCAACGCAATCAATTGAGGTGAACTTGGATGAGTCGCCGACGTCAAAGACAAAGGGACAAGCGTAGGCAACACGCAATAACTTCTCGCAATAACTTGCAAACCCTTCTCTACGATGTCTCTGGACACTCATTCGAACATCGTCAAACCTATGCACGTCATTTGTACAAAATTTCGCGTAGACATCGTCTTCGCCTTTCAAATGAAACAAAGGAGGTCCTATGTCGAAAATGTTCGACTCTACTGGTTCAAGGTTCAACAAGTCGAGTTCGATTGCGCAACGGTATGAAGATCAGACATTGCCTTCATTGTGGAAACGTTCGAAGAACTCCATACAAATTCAAACAGGAGGCTTCCGTTTGAAAGTACCTGATTCGATCATGCGTCAAGCGAAGGATACCTCCTTGCCGGTGACCATTAGAATTGGGAAATCCGGTCTCACAGATGCTGTAATCGTTGAATTAAATGGTCAACTTTCATCACGCTCTTTGGTCAAAGCCAAAGTGAATAGAGGACTATTCGAGCGTGAAGATCTCAAAAAAGTGTGGTCACACCTTGCAGAACAAACTTCTAGTCATCTCATTTTCGCTAGAGGAAACGTTGCTGTTTTTTGGAATAAATGAATCAGTGATAACCCAACGCTCAATAAGGTATTGTTATTCCACCAGACATGAGCGGTAGTCTACTTTTCTCACGGAGGCATCCTGCACAATTAATTGCGCTTCTTTCCTTGATTGTTGTCGGGACTATGTACTTCATTCAGAGTGGATTTGCTGCTGGAGGCGGTGATGGAATCCATCTTGACATTACTGTCAAGGATGGGATGGATAAGCAAGCTGTTTATGTTGGGTTAGGAATCCTACTTTTTGTCTATGCTCTTATCATCACTGAAGTCGTTCATCGGACCCTTGCTGCTGCATTGGGTGGTTTGCTCGCAGTTATCGCTTTGAATTTCTATTCCGTTGAAGATACACTTAGTCTGAAAGCAGTTACTACGATGATCGATTGGGAAACTATCGGTCTTTTACTCGGTATGATGGTAATGGTTGGAGTTATTTCACATACAGGTGTTTTCGAATGGTTTGCTGTTCAAGCCTACAAGAAAAGTGGTGGTGAGATTTGGACTTTGGTCGTAATTCTTTGTGCTGTAACCGCAGTTTTATCCGCATTCCTTGATAATGTGACCACGATGCTTCTGCTCACACCTGTTACTATTCAGATTGCTAAGGTATTGGACATTAAGCCAATTCCTATCCTCATTTCAGAAGTATTGTTTTCCAACATTGGTGGTGCAGCCACAATGATCGGCGACCCTCCAAACATTATGATCGGATCCGCTATGTCTCCTTCCGCTATCGAAGGTAACACAGACAAAGATATCCAATCACTTGCATCCGAGGGAGTAACATTCAACGATTTCATCATTGAAATGGCACCCGGAATTCTCTTGACAGTCGTTCCTTCATTCATGCTTGTTCGTTGGCTATACAAGGATGAATTCAGTGGCCGTAGAGACCGAGATATTACGGAACTTGAACGCCAATATGCCATCAAAGACATGAAAGGACTCAAGGTCAGTGGAACTATCCTTTGTCTTGTAATAGTCGGTTTCTTCCTCCACCCTGTGGTTCATATCGCAGTTTCTTGGGTCGCATTAGGGGGTGCGGTCGTCATGCTTCTTGCTACTAACCGTCATGAACTCGAAGAACCTCTTGAACATGTAGAATGGACAACTCTACTGTTCTTTGCTGGTTTGTTTGTTCTCGTCCATTCACTTCAATACATGGGCGTTATTGATTACATAGGTGGTTTTGTTCAGATGGGAATCGAAGCTTTCAGCGAGGAATATCGACTTGCTGCAGCAGTTGTCATCATATTGTGGGTTTCTGCTATTGCATCGGCCTTTATTGACAACATTCCGTATACGGCTACCATGATACCGATCGTTCTTGCGCTTGCAGTCGATCTTAACCTCGAACTTGGGCCTTTGATTTGGGCGCTTGCTTTTGGTGCTTGTCTCGGTGGAAACGGAACTCTAATCGGAGCCTCTGCAAACGTTGTTACGGCCGGTTTATCCGAGGAAGCAGGATATCCAATCTCGTTCAATGAATTCTTCCGAGCAGGATTCCCTGTTATGATTCTCTCCACATTTATTGTTACCTTCTACATGCTTCTTGTATACGTTGTCGGCGGCCAGGATGGTGGTACAACATGGAAACTTGTTCTCGTTGGAATAGCCCTTATTGGAATCATTGCTCAATATTCTCGCGGACGTGCGAAAGGCAAATCCCCTGCAGAAGCACTTGTTGATGACGATGCTGAAGAGATAATTTCTGCTATAAAGTCGGTTATAATCTCTGGAAAGAAAAACATCGTTTCGGATAGTGAAGAGTAAGTCCAGCAAAGCGTTGGATTGAAGAACCTAAAGACGAAGGGTCAATGGGGCCACCATGAACGAATGCGGAGTTTGCGGAATCCTTTATCTCGCAGGAGGCTCTTGTCCCGCCTGTGGTTCGCAAATACAGAAGCGTTCAGATGATTTCCAAGATGCAGAAATGGTGCTCCCTAGCGAGGTTCCAGGTCTCGATGAAGCAGCAGATGCATGGTACGAACTCGAAGGTATTGAAAGACTAGAGGGAGAACCTGAAGAAGACTCATCCTCTTCACTTCCGTTTGGATTTGGGGGGGAATCTCTCACCAATGTTTCTCGTCTACCATTTGGGATCGGCAGTCACCGTGATGGGATCCCTTTTGATATCGCACAATCCAATGAACAGATCGTGGAACTTGCGCAAGAACAATCCCAAGCAAACCCTACTGATGAAAAACAAGTGATTGAAGAGCAAGTTGTAGAAGAAGATACGGAAGAAAGCGATCATGTAGAAGATTCTCCTTCAATTCCTACTCTTCCTGATACGGGTGCTAATGAATCTGATTCTGCACCTAAATCAGAACCGATCAGAATCAAGGCAATTCCAATTGTAGAGGCTCCAGTTGCTCAGATCAAGTACCCTGAAATTCCGCTTGATGAAGCGGATGGAGATCAAATATACTCTACAGATGATGATGTTGTAGAGGTTGTATTTTCAGATCTTGAAGATACGATTGTCCATGTTGATCACGGTGCAGTAGATTCATTCGCACAACCTCAAATCGTAGAATATGCTGAACAAACATTCACGCCCTTTGATTTGCACCCTGCTCGTGCGATGACGGTTCAAGCGTCGAGTAAAGATGAGGCAAAGGTTCTGGTCGAAGAGGGCTTCTTAGCCATTGGACGCGGGGATTGGCGCGCAGCAGCACGTTCTTTCCAGAGAGTTTTATCCAATTCACCTCAAGATGTTGGGGCCATGAACAATTATGGTATCGCACTGCTTCAAGTTGCAACAAGTATGCAAGAATCATCTGATCCAGTTGATGTTTCGAATGCAGCAACTCAATTTGAGGCAGCTATCCTCTCATTACGTGAAGCAGTTCGAGCAATGCCAGATGGTCCTGAACCTCTTTACAATCTTGCACAAGCCCTTCTTCTCAGTGGTCGAGAAGAGAAGGCTCTTGGCCTTATGGATCTGGTTTCAGAAACTGACAAATCGCAATCACATTTTGTCAATCTCCATGCTGCGATTTTAGCGCAGTTAGGACAGTATGGTGAAGCCAAAAGCATACTAGCGCCCATTCAAGGTGAACCATTGGTTTCACAGAACCTCCTGAAATTGCCCTCATTATGACCAAAATTACCGTTTCATGGTACGTTCTGAAGGCAACTTGACATCCGATTTCTTCATATATGTGAGGTAGGTCGGAAGGTTGCTTAGCACCTCGGCAACTGCTGTCGGGGGAAGGGCTGAGGAGAATCATCCCTCGGGGAGGTGGTTTTCTGTGGAAGCCGAATTGGCATGTTTAGATACCGAAGGGTTACTCGCATGGTGTGGAATACATACATGTGA
>CEVR01025494.1_pt1 | contig 34648 bp, 31 predicted proteins | sample 356541 | NCBI WGS metagenome assembly CEVR01 (sample SAMEA2623734, study PRJEB7988) | marine metagenome | isolation source: saline water (ENVO:00002010), including
CGGTGAAATTTGATATTAACATCAAAAAAAATAAAGTGTTTATAAAATTATAAATTTTCATAAAAAAAATATTTCAAATGTTATTTTGTTTAAAAGCAAATGTATAATTTTGCAGCCGAAAAATCTAATAAATATAAGATGTCTGAAGATATTCGTTTAAAAAAAGGGCTTAACATAAAACTTACAGGTGAGGCCGAACAAGTTTACTCTACTGCTGAATCTGCTAAAACTTACGAATTAAAACCCACTGATTTTCATGGATTAACACCAAAACTTATTGTGAAAGTTGGAGATAATGTAAAAGCAGGAACACCTGTTTTTATTGATAAGTATAATGAGAAAGTGAAGTTCTGTAGTCCCTTTAGTGGAGAAATTACTGATGTTGTTAGAGGAGCAAAAAGAAAAATATTAAAAGTAATACTCACTGCTGATAAAGATATTTCTTATGAAAATTTATCATCTGCTTCTGTAAATGATATGAGTAGAGAAGAAATAATTAATAAAATGTGTGCAAATGGAGTATGGCCTTTTATAAGACAGAAACCTTATGATATTATTGCAAATCCTAGTGACATGCCAAAATCAATTTTTATTTCAACATTTAATTCTGCTCCTATAAGTATTGATAATGATTTTGCACTTTATGGTAAAGAAGAATTATTTCAGCAAGGATTAAATATTATAACAAAACTAACAACAGGAACTACTCATTTGAATTTAGATGGATATTCTAATCCATCAAAAGTTTTTACAGATGCTAAAGGAGTACAAATAAATAAGATTTCAGGACCACATCCCGCAGGAAATGTGGGAGTACAGATTCACCATATTGATCCGATAAATAAAGATGATATTATTTGGTATCTATCGCCTCAAGATATATTAACAATTGCTACTTTGTTTAATGAAGGTAAGTATGATGCATCAAGAATCATTGCAATTGCCGGGTCACAAATTAAGAAACCTAAGTATTATAGATCTATTGCCGGTTCTTCTGTATCGAATTTACTAAAAGATAACCTGAAAGAGGGTAATTCAAGAATTATTAGTGGTGATGTTTTGACAGGAACTAAAATCGAAGAACATGGAAGTATTGGTTTTTATGATTATCAACTTTCTGTAATACCAGAAGGGGATAAATCTGAGTTCCTTGGTTGGATATCTCCTGGTTTAAATAAGTTTTCTAATTCCAGGTCTTATTTTTCATGGTTAACTCCAACAAAAAAATATGATTTGGATGCAAATTTACATGGAGAGGAAAGAGCTTATGTATTTAGTGGTGAGTATGAAAAAGTTCTTCCAATGGATATTTATCCAACTCATTTAATTAAATCAATTATGGTTGGAGATATTGAGATGATGGAAAATTTAGGAATTTATGAAGTTTCACCAGAAGACTTTGCTTTGTGTGAATTCGTATGTACCTCAAAAGTTGAGGTTCAAAAAATAATTAGAGAAGGTTTAGATTTAATCAAAAAAGAAAATAGTTAATGAAAATATTTAGAAATCTACTAAATTCGGTAAAACCTCATTTTGAAGAGGGGGGAAAACTCCAAAAATTGTATCCAGCTTATGATGCATTCGAAACTTTTTTGTTTGTTCCAGACCATACTACGAAATTTGGATCTCATATTAGAGATGCAATTGATTTAAAGAGATCGATGATGACAGTAATAATTGCTTTACTTCCAGCTTTATTTTTTGGTATGTGGAACATAGGTAATATTTATTATGGTGCTATAGGTGAAGAAGCGGAATTTTTCACTAAATTTAGTTATGGTGCAATCAAAATGTTACCCTTAATATTGGTGTCATATATTGTGGGTTTAACAGTAGAGTTTGCATTCGCTATTTACAGAGGACATCAGGTTAATGAAGGTTATCTAGTTACCGGATTATTAATTCCTATGATAATGCCAATTTCAATACCATTATGGATGTTAGCTGTATCTGTAATATTTGCAGTAGTTATTGGTAAGGAGGTGTTTGGTGGAACAGGAATGAATATCTTAAATCCAGCGCTAACAGCTAGAGCATTTGCATTTTTCGCATACCCAGCACATTTAAGTGGGGATAAGATCTGGATATCAGAACAACAAACAATGCCTGATGGAATTAGTGGATCAACTCCATTAGCTGACTATGCTTCTGGAGATTTAGTATATGAATCAAGCATGTTTATAGATTATTTTAATGGATCAATGATAGGGTCATGTTCTGAAACATCGACTTTTGCAATATTGATTGGAGCAGCCATGCTAATAATTACTGGTATTGGCTCATGGAGAACCATTTTGTCAGTTTTTGTTGGTGGTTATTTTATGGGATATCTTTTTAACCTCTGGGGAGCTAATGAATTTATGAATTTACCTCCACATGTACATTTAGTATTAGGTGGGTTTGCATTTGGAGCAGTTTTTATGGCTACAGATCCAGTTACCGCCTCCTCTACTAATAAAGGAAAGATAATTGTAGGCTTTCTTATAGGAATTTTTGCAGTATTAATTAGAGTATTTAATCCAGCTTATCCTGAGGGGATGATGTTAGCAATATTATTAATGAATGTATTTGCTCCTCTTGTGGATCATTATATTATTGAAGCGAATATTAAAAGAAGACTTAAAAGAGCAAAAGCATAAATTATGGATGTAAATAAAAATAGTTATACAATAGGATTTGCAACTTTTATGGTAATTATAGTTGCTGCTTTATTATCCTCAGCTGCTATAGGATTAAAACCATTACAATCTAAAAATATAGAGCAAGAAAAGAAACAGAATATATTAAAATCTGTTGGAATTGAACTGAGTAGAGAACTGGCTGAAAAAGATTATTCAATTTATATAAAAGAAGAACTAGTATTAAATCATCTAGGTGAGATTCAAGAAGGGTCTGCATTTAATATAGACTTATCTAAAGAGTTAAGAAAAGATATTAAGGAACAATCATATCCTCTATATATTGCAGAAATTGATGGAGAAGAAAGATATATTATCCCATTAAGAGGTAAAGGATTATGGGGTCCAATTTGGGGTTTTATATCACTAGAGAAGGATTTAAATACTGTTTATGCAGCAGTATTTGACCATAAATCAGAAACGCCTGGATTGGGAGCAGAGATAAACAGACCTTTCTTTCAAGATCCATTCACAAGTAAAACGATAATGGAAGATGGTAAATTTGTGTCAATTATTGTACAAAAGGGTGGAGCTAAAGGAGATATACATAAAGTAGATGGAATATCTGGTGGAACTATTACTTGCGATGGAGTAACTAATATGATTGAAGAGAGGTTGTCAAAATATCTTCCATATTTTAAAAGTATTTCTCCTTCAATGCAAGTACAGGAAGCTCTAGAAATAGTAACCGAAGATGAGATAAAAGACTCCATATCTAATATTAATAAAAGAATTATAGATTAATTATGAGTGAAAAAAAAGAAGCTTTATTCTCTAAGAAGAATTTAAAATTAATAAAGGATCCATTAGATGATAATAATCCTATTACAGTTCAGGTATTAGGAATTTGTTCTGCTCTTGCAATTACAGTTCAGTTAAAACCTGCAGTGGTGATGGCTTTATCAACATTTTTTGTTATGTGTACCGCTAATGTTGTTGTTTCACTAATGAGAAATATGATTCCCTCAAGAATAAGAATTATTATACAACTTGTCGTGATTGCTACTTTGGTAATTTTAGTAGATCAGACACTAAAAGCTTTTGTATATGATGTTAGTAAAGAACTTTCTGTATTTGTTGGGTTAATTATTACCAATTGTATTATTATGGGAAGACTTGAGGCTTTTGCATTAGCAAACACTCCTTGGAAATCATTTATGGATGGACTTGGTAATTCATTAGGATATGCTCTGCCATTAATAGTTGTAGCCTTTTTTAGAGAATTACTTGGTGCAGGTACTTTATTTGGATATCCAGTTTTAGAAAGATTAGGGTTGTATGAGTTAGGATATGAAAATAATGGTATGATGATATTACCCCCAATGGCACTTGTTACCTGTGGGGTCTACATCTGGATACAAAGAATGAGAAATAAAAAATTAGTAGAAGAAAACTAAAATTATGCAAGATTTAGCAAACATATTTATAAAATCCATATTTATTGACAATATGGTATTTGCCTACTTTTTAGGAATGTGTTCCTATTTGGCGGTATCTAAGACAGTAAAAACTTCTGTAGGTTTAGGCTTGGCTGTCGTTTTTGTACTTGGTATTACTGTTCCAGTAAACTATATGTTAGAAAACTATGTTCTAAAAGAAGGAGCTTTAACTTGGCTAGGTGAGGGTTTTGCAACTGTTGATTTATCATTTTTGTCGTTTATATTATTTATAGCAGTAATTGCATCAATGGTACAATTAGTAGAAATGATTGTAGAAAAGTTTTCTCCTGCATTATATAGTTCTTTAGGAATTTTCTTACCACTTATTGCGGTAAATTGTGCGATTCTTGGAGCATCATTATTTATGCAAGAAAGATCCTATGCAACGATTACTGAAGCAACAGTATTTGGACTTGGTTCTGGTGTAGGGTGGTTTTTGGCAATAGTTGGAATTGCAGCAATTAGAGAAAAAATTAGATATTCAAATGTACCACCAGCCTTAAGAGGTCTTGGTATTACCTTTATCATTACAGGGCTTATGGGTATTGCGTTTATGAGTTTTATGGGGATAAAATTAGAAGATAGTAAGAAGGAAGTTTCAATAGAAGAAGTTGCTCAAGTAGAAAATAACGAATCAGAAATTAATTAAGAAGATGGTATTATTAACAACGTCAATAATAATAGTAAGTAGTATAGTAGTTTTTCTATTTGTAGTTTTATTACTAGTATTTTTATTATTATTCGTCAAATCTAGACTTTCTCCTGCAGGTAAGTTAAAGATCAAGATAAATGGAGAAAAAGAAATTGAGGTAGAAGGCGGTTCTACTCTTTTATCCACATTAAGTAATAACGGTATATTTTTACCTTCTGCTTGTGGTGGTGGTGGTACTTGTGTACAATGTACATGCCAGGTTCATAGTGGTGGGGGTACAATATTGCCTACTGAAAAACCTCATTTTAGTAGAAAGAAAATAGCAGATAATTGGAGATTAGGATGTCAGGTAAAAGTAAAGGAAGACATGGATATTTCTGTTCCGGAAGAAGTATTTGGAGTAAAGAAATGGGAGGCTACAGTTGTTTCTAACTATAATGTAGCGACTTATATTAAGGAGTTTATAGTAGAGGTTCCTGAGGAAATGCCTTATGAAGCGGGAGGATATATACAAATAGAAATTCCTGATTGTGAGGTACCTTTTTCTGAAATGGATATAAAAGCACATCCAGAAGATCATCCAGGAGAACCGGATAAGTTTGAGAAAGATTGGGCTGAAGGTCCCTTTGGGATGAGAGGTTTGGTAATGAAAAATGATGAAGAGGTGACAAGAGCATATTCTATGGCTTCATATCCTGCAGAAGGAAGAAATATCATGCTTAATGTTAGGGTAGCTGCTCCACCATTTGATAGAGATAAAAACACTTGGTCGGATATAAATCCAGGTGTTGCTTCTTCTTATATTTTTAGTAGAAAAACAGGAGATAAAGTTACTATCTCAGGACCATACGGAGAATTTTTTATTAATCATTCTGACGCTGAAATGTTATATATTGGTGGAGGTGCTGGAATGGCTCCAATGCGTTCTCACTTATATGAACTATTTAAAACAATTAAAACAGGAAGAAAAGTTTCATATTGGTATGGTGGTAGATCTAAAGCTGAGTTATTCTATATTGAACATTTCCGTTCTCTAGAAAGAGAATTTCAAAACTTTAGGTTTTATTTAGTTCTTTCTGAAGCAAAAGAGGAAGATAATTGGACTGAAAAGAAAGATATTAACGATCCAAATGGTGATGGTTTTGTTGGTTTTGTACATAACGCTGTAATTGATCAATACTTAAGTAAACATGAAACACCTGAAGACATTGAATTATACTTTTGTGGACCACCAATGATGAACCAATCAGTACTTAGAATGGCTGATGATTGGGGAATTCCTGATGAAAATGTAAGATTTGACGACTTTGGAGGTTAATGAGTTAAACTTAAACGAAAAATACTGAACTCTTATAAAAAAATAATTCGCACCTTACAAGTATAATCTCGATTTTGGTGTAATTGATTGATTATAAAAATTCTTATCAAGAAATTTATAATATCCACTAATAGCAATCATAGCAGCGTTATCTGTACAGTATTCAAATTTAGGAATATAAACTTCTTTATTATACTTTTCTTTTAGTTCTAATAATCTAGCTCTTAAATATGAATTAGCAGAAACTCCTCCAGCGATTGCTATTTCTTTGATACCAGTTTCTTTAGAAGCTTTCATTATCTTTTTAATTAAAATATCTATAATAGTGTGTTGAATACTTGCACATAAATCATCTCTGTTTTCTTCTATAAAGTTAGGATTTTCTTCAACACCTTTTTCAACAACTCTTAAGATAGAAGTTTTAATTCCACTATAACTAAAGTCTAATTCTCCTACTTGATGTTTCCCGAATGTAAATTTGTGTTTATCTCCCAGTTTTCCGTATTTGTCAATTAAAGGACCTCCAGGATAAGGTAGTCCTAAAATTTTTGCCGATTTATCAAAAGCTTCTCCAGCAGCATCATCAAGTGTTTGTCCAATTACAGTCATATCTTCTACAGATTTTACTAAAACAATCTGTGTATGCCCTCCTGAAACTGTTAAACATAAAAAAGGAAATTTAGGATGTCTGTTTTTATTATCTACTTCTTTAATGAAATGAGCCATAATATGTCCTTGCATATGGTTTACTGCTATTAATGGAATATTCATCCCTAAGGCAAAAGATTTTGCAAAAGAACTACCAACAAGTAAGGATCCTAATAATCCTGGTCCTTGAGTAAAACATATTGCAGATAATTCTTCTTTTCTTATTCCAGCCTCACCAATAGCCATGTCTACCACTGGAATTATATTTTGCTGATGTGCTCTAGATGCTAGCTCTGGTACAACTCCTCCATATTTTTGGTGAACTTTCTGGTTAGCTACAATGTTGGAAAGAATATATCCGTCCGAAATAATTGCAGCAGAAGTGTCATCACATGAGGATTCAATACCTAAAATGACAATTCTTTTAATCATTTAGTTTATTAAGAGAATGTCCCATTTTATCTCTTTTAGTTTCCAAATAAAACTTGTTATGTTTATTAGATTCTATTTCTAAAGGAATATTTTCTATAATTTCTATACCATAACCCATTAATCCAACTCTCTTTTTAGGATTGTTAGATAGAAGTTTTATTTTAGTTACCTTCATTGCTCGTAAAATTTGAGCTCCAATCCCATAATCTCTCTCATCTGCATTAAAACCAAGTTCAATATTAGCTTCTACTGTGTCTTTTCCTTTTTCTTGTAATTTATATGCTTTTAACTTGTTTAATAAACCAATTCCTCTTCCTTCTTGGTTCATGTATACAATAACACCCTTTCCTTCTGTTTCTATTTGATTCATAGCCGATTGAAGTTGAGGACCACAATCACATCTACAACTTCCAAAAATATCACCAGTCATACAGGATGAATGAACTCTTACTAAAATTTCATCTCCTTCCTTCCATTCTCCTTTATACAATACTAAATGAAGTTGATTGTTAGTTAATTGTTTATAGGCTTTTAATTTAAAGTCTCCATAATCAGTAGGTAGCTCTACATCTACTTCTTCAGATATTAAAGATTCATTTTTTATTCGGTACTCAATCAAATCTTTAATTGTTATAAACTTAAGGTTAAATTTTTCTGATAGTTTAAACAATTCAGGGGTACGAGCCATTGAACCATCTTCATTTAATATTTCCACTATAACTCCAGCTGGTTTTAGACCTGCAAGTCTCGCAAGATCAATAGCCGCTTCTGTGTGTCCAGCTCTTCTTAGAACCCCTCCTTTTCTGGCTTTAAGAGGAAATATATGACCAGGCTTTCCTAATTGTTCAGGTTTAGTATTTTCGTCTACTAAAGCTTGTATTGTCTTAGATCTATCTTGTGCAGAAATACCAGTAGTACATCCATTTCCAATTAAATCTACTGAAATCGTAAAGGGGGTTTTGTAAGCATCAGTATTCTTACCTATCATTAATTCCAGTTCTAACTCTTCACATCTTTCTTCAATAATAGGAGCGCAAATTAAACCTCTTCCATGAGTTGCCATAAAATTCACCATTTCTGGATTTGCCATCTCTGCCGCAGCTATAAAGTCACCTTCATTTTCTCTATTCTCATCATCAATAACAATCACAATCTTACCCTGTTTTATGTCTGCTATTGCTTCCTCTATTGTATTAAAGTTCATTTCTAAATAATTTAAGAGCAAAATTACTAGCTTTTATTTAATTTTCCTATACTATATAGCTTATTAATAAATTGTTTATAATAACTAAAATCTAGTAGGGAAGAGTCTGTTGTAGCTTTGTATAACAAAAAGAAACTTAAAGGTGTAAATATTAGGTTTGCAATCCACATACCTATTAATGGATCCAATCCAACTTCTTTTACTTGTTTTTCACCAGATATATTGAGAATATGATACAATATAAATAACAAAATAGAAACTAAGATAGGAATGCTAAAACCTCCTTTTTTAATAATTGAACCTAAAGAAGCTCCTATGATATATAATATAATACAGGCAAATGCTAACGAAAATTTTCGGTGCCATTCAATTTTATGTCGATTAATAATAGATTTTCGATATCTTAAATCATCGGAATTGGATTTTAATATTGATTTAGTAGATTTTACTTTATTTATTGTTAAATCGATTATTTCTCTTTTGTTTCTGTTGTTTTTAATTGTGTCTGAGGAACCCCTAGTTAAGTCTATGTTAAACTTTTCGGTGTAATTTTGAATAAAATGATTTTCTCTTTCCGAAAGTTTCTTTTCCAATGAGTCTATAGATTTTGATAGTTGTTGTACACTCATCATCGAATAATGGTTTTTGTAGATACTTTCATCTGATCTTTTTAATCCAAATTTTTTTAAATCAAATCGAATAATATTCTCCTTAAAATTTATTCGTTGGTGAGCGTAATTTTTAAGTCTATCTTCGTTGTATACCTCAATATAGGAGGATCCATTGTGTAATTTAATCTCTAAATATTGTTCGTTATCAGTTATTTTCATTTCAGCACTATCTGCTATAATAACTTTATCGTTTGATTGTTGGGAGCTGTGGTCGTAAATAATGATTCCATATAAGATGTTAGTTAAATAATCTTTTTTATTTACCTTTATAGTATAACCATCTATTTCAGTATAGAATTCTCCCTCTCTAATATTTAATGCGGGTTTTGTTTTTTGAATGTCGTAAATTAAAGTGCCACTTTTTAGGTTTGCTACTGGCAGAACGTAGTTGGAATAACTGAAAGAAATGATTGAAATAAAGACGGATACAACTAATAAAGGCGTCATAATTTTGCTTAAGGATATTCCAGAAGATTTTAATGCAGATAATTCTTGTCGTTCCGCTAGTTTACCGAAAGTCATTATAGACGCAATAAGCATTGCGATAGGGAGAGCTAGAGGAACTAAACGAGCCGCTGCATAATATATAAACTTAAGGATTATTTCTGTTTCTAATCCTTTTCCTATTAATTCGTCAACCCACTTCCATAAAAATTGCATAAACAATACAAAAATTGCAATGAAAAATGTAGCAATAAAGGGTGGTAAAAAGGATTTTATTAAAAATAGGTGTAGTTTTCTCACCAGAAATGTCTTTTAAATTCCTATAGCGTTTTTAAGGTTTTCTATTTGCTTGCTCCAAAGTAAAATACCTTCTTCTTTTTCGTCTTCATCTTCTGCAAAATCTGTTACTATTAATGAGATATCTTCTGTCATATCATCAATTTGTATAACAAATTCAAAATATCTTTCCTCTGATTTATGATCTAACCATTGATACTGTATAAACTTATTTTTTTTCTTTTTTAACACAATTGCTTCTTCTACCGAACCTTCCCAAAAAAAGGTGAGAATATTATTTTTTATATTTACATTATCTGCAAACCACTCTGATAATCCGCTAGGTGTACTAAGTCTTTTAAAAAGTACACTGATGGAGGTTTTTATAGGAAACTCTAGCGAATATTTTATTAATGACATAATAAATTTGTTTGTGGTTATTTTTGTAGATTTGTAATCTAAATTTGTCGCAATTTAAGGAATATTTTCAGAATAAATAAAGTTTTATGTCATTAGTTAATTCATGGGAAGAACAGGGGAATTTTTTATTTAAATATAGGGGACAGTTTCCTGTACTACTTTTTCTACTTGCAGTTCCTTTTTTGTTTCTTACAGATATGGTGAATGATAGAGATCAAATTATCTGGAATAGTCTTTCTGTTTTTTTTTCTATTATTGGGTTTCTAATTCGATTTTACACTATCGGAACTACCCCTAAGGGTACTTCTGGAAGAAATACTAAACAACAAATTGCAGATTATCTAAATTCTGTAGGAATTTATTCAACAGTCCGTCATCCTCTATATTTAGGGAACTATTTAATCTGGATAGGGATAGCGATTTTCACATATAATATTTATTTTATTGTTATTATAAGTTTATTGTTTTGGTTGTATTATGAGAGGATTATGTTTGCTGAAGAACGATTTTTAGAAAAAAAGTTCGGAGAAGAATATGTTACATGGTCAAACAGAATTCCAGCTTTTATACCTTCATTTAAGAATTATACTAAAACATCTATTCCATTGTCTTTTAAAAGTATATTAAGAAGAGAATATGCAGGGATATTAGCTGCTGTAATTGGTTTTAGTTTTATTGATGTTGTCCGAATATATGTAGAAACAAATATTTTGAACTTCACACCTGTAGTATTATGGGTTTTGCTTATTAGTTTGGTTTTAGTTTTTTTCCTTAGATCATTAAAACATTATACTAATATATTAACTGACAAAAATAGGTCGTAATTTTTTGTTAAAAAACTATTATTAAATTGTATTAATATTATATTTGCTGACCGAAATGGCGTGGTAGCTCAGTTGGTTAGAGCGCAGGATTCATAACCCTGAGGTCGGCAGTTCAAATCTGCCTCACGCTACTAGAAATAAAAGACCCTAAAAAAGGGTCTTTTTTATTTTTTAAAAAATAAAAGTAAATATTAGTATGTTTTTATAATTTTGCACAGATTTTAGTGTTAAGGGAATGAGGTGTAAATCCTCAACTTTACCAGAAGCTGTAAGGTTCATATTTATTCTGATAATACAACCACTGTTTTAGGACGGGAAGGTAAAAATCGGAAGGACTGAGTCAGAAGACCTACTAAGATCAAATTAAAACTAATTCGTTTCTGGTTAAAACGGTAGGTTTATGAGAAAAAGATTAATTAATATATTTGTTTTTTTAGGGTTACCCTGTTTTTTGACTTCACAGTCAATAGCAGATTCAATTATTCTAAACGAAATTGAATTAAGTGACGTTAAAGAGTTAAAACATTCAATTGGTGTTAGATATGATGTATTTGACAAAACTTTATCAAACTTTTCTTATTCAAATAGTATTGATAAAATTTTGGAGGATAATACAACAATATACGTAAAAAGTTATGGTGCTTTAAATACCCCATCATTTCGAGGGACGTCGGCTTCTCACACTTTAGTATCATGGAATGGAATCCCAATAAATTCATCTGCTTCTGGATTAACAGATTTAAAACTATTACCAAGTAATGGATTTAATAATTTAGGAATTTCATATGGAGGAAACTCTACAATATTTGGAAGTGGATCAATTGGAGGAACTATACATCTAAATAATATTCCATTTTTTACAAAAAAAACTAATTCTAATTTTACAATAGAAAGAGGAAACTATGGATTAATTACCAATAGCCTAAGTATCGAAAAATCGAATGATAATTATTACTATTATTTAAATTTTTCAAACTTAAGGGATAGTAACAATTTTAAATATAATTACAATAATGAAGTTAGAGAAAATATTCACTCATTTACAGAAGGACAAACTCTAATTTCTAATTTTTCATATCTGTTAAATAAAAAATCAGTATTCCAGTTTAACTATTGGAATACTCATTTATTTAGAGAGGTACCAGGCAATGTCACAGTTCCTAACTCTACAGCTGAACAGACAGATAAATCTGAAAGATATTTATTTACTTTATTAAATAATTTTAAAGGTTTAAAATTTAAAATTAACCACGCTTTACTCTTTGATAAATTATATTTCACTGATGTACCAAACCAAATTAATTCCTTCTACGAGGGTATAACTAATATATCTGATATTAATTTAGATTATAATTATAAAAAAATATTTACAAATTTTAATTTATCCTCGTTAAAAAACGATTTAAAAAATTCTTCATACGAAAATCTTAAACAGACTGATTTAACTAGTTCTATATATACATCCATATCATATCAATCTAAGATTTTAACTAACGAATTTTCTATAAGAAAAGAATTTAATGAATCAATTAATCATCCATTTATACCATCATATTCATGTGAATTGAAGTTGAAGAGTTATAAATTAAGGGGAAGGATTAATAGAAATTTTAGATCTCCAACATTTAACGATAGATTTTGGATAAGTTCTGGTTCTATAGGAAATATGAGTCTATTACCTGAATCTGGAATAAACAAGGAAATAGGTATAGATTTTAATTCTAAAAGACTGAGATATAATTTAACATATTTTACTCTAAATGTTGATAATTGGATTTTATGGAATCAACAGGAAAATGGTATTTGGATGCCAGAAAATATAAGACAAGTAAACTCTAAAGGATTTGAATCAAAAATTAATTTTGAAATTAATGTTCATAGTATAAAGGTTAAAAATGAATTTAACTATCAATACAATTTATCAACAAATAAAATAGGCATAGATAATCTAGATGCTTCCGTTGGTAAACAGCTAATTTATACTCCTATTAATAAAGCAAATTTAAATTCAAATTTCTCTTTTAATGATTATAATTTTATATTTAATCAATCATTTATTGGAAAGGTATATACTTCATCTGATAATGTGAATTTTCTAAATAGTCATTACACAGTAAACTTTTCATTAATTAAGAAATTAAGTATTTTAAATTCTAATTTAATTCTTACGATAAATAATTTGTTTAATCTAGATTATCAGACTTACCTAAACTATCCTCAACCTGGAAGAAACTTTATAATTCAAATAAATATATTAACTTAAAAAAAAAAATGAAAAAAATAATTAACAAAACAATTAACAAAATCACATCTCTAATCTTAGTATCTGTAATAATTAGTTCATGTAGTAGCGATCAACCTGAAATATGTACTTTTGAGTATTCTGATAATGGTTATTTTGTCACAAATGAAGGAAATTTTGGAAGTGGAAATGGTTCTGTTTCTTTTGTTTCAATAGATGGCGTTGTTCAAAATAATATTTTTGAATGTGTAAACTCTAGTTATCTAGGTGATGTTGTTCAGTCAATGACTATTATTGATAGTAGTGCTTACATTGTAATAAACAACTCATCTAAAATAGAAGTTGTAGATGTTGAGACAATGAGATCATTAAATACAATTAATACTGTTTTGTCACCAAGATATATTACTCAAGTGTCTAGCACAAAGGCTTATATTTCTGACTGGGAAACAAATTCAATTCATGTGTTAGATCTAAACAATCTAGAAATTTTATCTACAATTAATGTTGGAAATGGTCCTGAGCAGATGATCTTTTCAAATGGTTATGTGTATGTATGTAATGTTGGTGGATTTGGATACGAAAAGACAATATCTGTCATTGATGCTGAAAATGATGTTGTAATTAATACTATTGAAGTTGGAGATAAGCCAAACTCTATAGTTTCGGATGCTAATGGTAACATATGGGTTCTTTGTGGTGGGTATACTGAATATGATACAGATTGGACTGTATTGTCTCAAACCGCTGGTAGTCTTGTGAAAATAACTGGTAATAGTATTATGTCAACATTTAATTTTGATTTAGGAAATAGCCCAAGTGATTTAGTAATTAATGACAATGGAACATCATTGTTTTACTCTGATGGAAGTTGGATTAAAAATGTATATAAATTTAATGTTTCTAATTTAGAACTTCCTACTACACCCATTATTAGTAGAAATTTTTATGGTCTTGGATATAATGATGGATATATTTATGGTAGTGATGCTGTTGATTATGTGCAAAATGGATGGTCATATAAATATACTGAATCTGGAACAATACTAGATTCAGTACAGGTGGGTATAATACCTGGAGGTTACTGCTTTAATTAGAACTATTTATTGATATAGGGAGGTTTTTACCTCCCTTTTTTTTTATCTTTGTACTAAAATAATTTATGAAAAAATATTTATTTATTCTTATTACAGTACTTATATTTGGTTGCAAACCTGATAATGACCCAATTATTTCTCCTTCTAATGATTATGGAAAAGGCCTATACATCCTGACAGGAGAGGGGGTAAACTTTTATGATTATAAAAATAACGAGTTAAAAGAGAATATATATTCAACTGTAAATGGATTATCTTTAATAAATCCTTCTGCATTAAGAAACTATGGTGAACGAATGTATATAGTTACAGAAAATATATTTCATGTGGTTGATGTAGATAATTTCTTGTCAGAATTTTTTGTTGATGGATTTGACAATGCTCAGGATTGTGAATATGCAAAGTTTAATAGGGTCTATGTCTCAGATAAAGGTAGTTCAGAAATAAAAGTGGTAGACTTAAATACAAGAGAGGTATCTGCTCATATAAAAACAGGTGAAAATGCAAATCCTTCAGATATTGTATTAAGTTGGGAAAGAGCATTTGTAGTTAATTCTGGTGGGGATGATCCCCTAAATTATGATTCTACAATTTGCGCTATAAATGTAAAAGATGGAGTAATTCCTATTAACGAATTTTCAGGTAATATTTTAGTAGACAAAAACCCTGTTTCTATTTTACATAACGGATCTATAATAGTATTATGTAAAGGAGTTTATGATGAAAATAATCCTGCAGTTAATGAAGAATCCTCCATTGTGTTGGTTGGTGCAGGTTCATTAAATTTACAAACTTCTAATACTCTTTCTGGATTGTATGATGCAGATAATTTATTAATTAATAATTCTGGTACTAAATATTATATTACTACTTCTGAAGGTGTGTACTATATTTCAACATCTAGTTTTAATCATACTTTAGTTACAGATAAGAAAGTGCCTACTTCTATGATTATTAATAGAGAGTCTTTTGCAAATACGGATACTACATCTTTAGTTGTAGACTTCTTGTACATGAACGATAATAATAACAAAGATTATATTTACAAGTATAATGTTTATCTTGATCAATTTGTTGATTCTTTTCAGTTAACTTCAGAAGTGATTGATTTAGAAATACATGAATAGAAGAAATATAAAACTTTTAAGAAGATCATTCTTAATATTTTTTATATTTCTTGGATTATTAGTATAGTATATTTCTCTCTTATTTTAATATGAAATATTTATTTTCTGTCTGATAGAATGAGAGAAGATAAAATCTACAGATTTTTCATCAACTCTTTATAAAGACTCACCATAGATTCTATATCCTTTTTATGTACTTTTTCATCAGGTGAATGAACATTGTCCTCAGGAGCTCCTACAAAACACCAATCCCATGGATAGTCGCTTTTTTGTAATTCATTTCCATCACTACCTCCAGCTCTCTCCACCTCTAACTGAAACGGAATTCCAGAGGAATGAGCAATTTCTATAACTCTTTTTACATATGATTTTCTTGGTATTCCACTATCCCTCAATGATATCGCACAACCATTTCCGTGTTTCACACCTTCTGTAACCCATGTGATATCAGAAATAAGAGCTTGCATTACTCCATATTTTTCCTGTATAAACTTACCCAAATATCCAGCAGAACCACCACCATGTTCCTCCCAAGATGAAAATACAATTATTCCATTGACTAGTGTTTTTGCTAATTCAAGAGCGTTCCAAACTCCTAATCTATTATCCATATAACAACTTTGAATAAATTCATCCGTTTCCCTGAAATCTACTTTAAATGTGAGAGAGGTGCCTCTATCTATTATTCTATTAAAATCAATAAATAGTTTTTCCTCCTTCTTCATTATCTTTCCTTCAATTTTACCCATTGAGTCTTCTCCAACTAAAACAATTCCTTCAGTAGTAACTGGTCCTCCTATCTTTACAATTTCATTATTATATTTTACAGTAAAACCTATAGAGTCTAAATGTGCAAAAATTGCTGTTCTGGGAATTCCAAAAACCAATATAATATTATCCTGAAAACCTTGTCCGGTATGTACCATTGGCTGAACCTTCCAACTTTCTTTATTTTCCTCCACATAATTTAAAATAAAATTTGTCATACTAGTTTCTTCTCCAGAAGGAGCGTGTACTTCACACATTTTTTTTAATAATTCCATCAACTTTTTTTTATATATTCTATTGTTATTTCATGGTTTTTCTTAAAAGTGTCTTCTACATCTAAAGATTTACTTTTAGGAACTGCAAATATAAGTTTACAATCTATTTGAAAGTCTGTTTTTACTACTTCTAAATCAAATTCTTTTACCAGTCTCATTACATTATTCATTTGAGTATATTCAAAACAAACTTCAAATTGTTCTTTTAAAGTCTTTGTTGTAATTTTAGAATTGATAATAGCATTTGCTGCAGCTGTTTTATAAGATCTGATTAACCCAGAAATTCCTAGTTTGACACCTCCAAAATATCTAACTACAATAATTAATATATTTGTTAAGTCATTCGACAATATCTGACTTAATATAGGTTTTCCAGCTGTAGAAGATGGTTCACCATCATCACCTGCTCTTTGAAATGATTTATCAGGATGTAAAACAAATGCATAGCAGTAGTGACTTGCAGAATGTTCTATTTTCTTCACTTCTTCTATTTTGTCTTTTATGTCCTTTTCAGTATAAACAGGATAGGAGTAAGATATAAATTTACTTCCTTTTTCCTTGTATGTGCCTGAGCTAGGATTTTGTACTTCTTTGTATATGTCTTCAAACATTATACAGATAGAATTAAAATTATAGAAATACAAGACAGACTAATACCTGACCAATTTAACAAACTCATTTCCTCCTTGTAATAGACATAACTTATAATTGAAGAAAGAAGTACCACTCCAATATTTAACACGGGAAAAACAATAATTCCTCCTAATTCTTCTAAAGATTTTAATATAAAATAAATACTAAAGTAGTTAGGAACTCCTAGTATCATTCCTGAAAAAACACTTTTTAATTTGATTTGGCTTTTGTCAAAAATCATTTTTACTAAACCAGTAATAAATGCAACACTAAAAATAGTAATGATAAATTTATTATATTCATCATCTTGTTGATTTAAGAAAATCGTTTCAATATAATCAATACTAGCGTCTAATGTTCCAGCTCCAATAAATAGTAGAATAGCAATATTTAAAGAGTGTACAGATGTTTGTTGTTTTTTAAAAGTACAATATACAGCAACTAAAGCAAGGATGATTCCAGAAAATTGTAATGCTGATATTTTTACTTCGGGATAAAAGAAATAAGATAATAGTACTGGAATAATTAAAGACATCTTTGAGGACATAGCTGCGATAGACACCCCTAGTTTTTGAGTAGTTGTTGCCATTATATTAAACATTATCACGAAAAATATTCCAAGTGAAATAGTGGGATATATCCATGTGGAAGAAATTAACTCCTCTATACTTATATCTTTATTATAAATAAAATAAGCTAGTAAACTAGCGGTAATATAGTTTATAGTTATAGCTTGATGTGTGTTAACCCCTTTTTTTTCAAATTCCTTAAAACAAAGAAATAAAACAACAGTAAAAACTATGGATAGTATAAGTGAGATCATTTTGGGATAATAATTTCGAGTAAATCAGTATCTATTTCTTTAGAAGAAATTATCTCACCTTCAATATTTGGAGAGCGCACTCCTTTTAAAAGTTCTGAATTTGTGTGGAAAACTCTTGCTTCATCCCATAAATTCTTATCTATAAAAGATTGCAAGGTTTTAGTTCCTCCTTCAACTATTAAAGATTGAATATTTTGTTTATATAAAACAATTAATATGTTATTAATCAATTTATTAAAATTAATTTTAATATAATTTTTGTTAGATTTTTTATGAGATTTTATTTCATTAAATATAATTGTGTCAGATTCAGAATTAAATAAGTTTAGATGTTCTGAAAGTTTTAAATTTTTGTCAATTACAATCCTAGTAGGATTCTTCCCATTTACCTCACGAACAGTTAGTGATGGGTTATCTTTTTCAGCTGTAATCCTGCCTATTAAAATTGAATCTTCTTCTGATCTCCACTTATGTACTAATTTTTTGGATTCTTCTGAAGTCATCCACAAAGGTTCTTTTTGATCTAACGGAGCTATAAAACCATCTCTACTTTCTGCCCATTTTAAAATAATATATGGTCTTTTCTTCTCCTGTACAGTAAAGAATCGTTTATTTAAACGTCTAGATTCTTCATTTAAAACCCCAGTAATAACCTCAATACCTGCGTTCCTCATCCTCTGTATTCCCTTACCAGCAACTTTAGAAGAAGTGTCAACACATCCAATAACTACTTTAGATATCTTGTGTTTAATAATTAAATCTGAACAAGGAGGAGTTTTTCCGAAATGAGAACAGGGTTCTAAATTAACATAAATAGTAGATTGAGAAAGAAGACTTTTATCTTTTACATTGTTAATTGCATTTACTTCCGCGTGATGAGACCCATATTTTTCATGATAACCTTTACCGATAATTTCATCTTGATAAACTATTACAGAACCAACCATTGGGTTTGGAGTGTTTTTAGGAAAGCTTTTGCGAGCTAAATCCAAACATTTTTTAAGATAAAATTCATGATTTTCCACCTTACAAACATAACTAATTTTCGTAAATTAGCTACATGAAAACTATATCAGATATACTTCCTTTTTTCTTATCAGAATTACAAGTTTTTTATCGAGAAAATGAAATAAAATCATTTGCTTATATTTCTATAAAACATATATTAAATATGAGTAAGTCAGACACTATAATACATTCAAAAAAAATACTAGAAGAAGATCAGATATTAAGAATCAAATCAAGTATTTCTTCTTTAAAAGAATATGAGCCTATTCAGTATATTTTTAATGAGACAGAGTTCTATAAAAGAGAATTCTATTGTATGTATGGAGCTTTAATACCAAGACCAGAAACAGAGGAATTAGTTGATTGGATTATTAGAGACAATAAAGAAACTAAGAAAAATTATTTAGATGTTGGTACAGGAAGTGGATGTATAATTATTTCATTATGTAATAATTTAAAGGGGAATTTTACTGGAATTGATGTTAGTAGAGATGCATTGAGAGTTGCAATATCAAATAATGATAGAAATGAAACCAATGTTAATTTTGAATGTGTGGATGTTTTAAATTATGAAGAGGATTTTTCTGTTTCTAACTTAAATGATAAATATGATGTAATAGTAAGTAACCCTCCTTATGTTTTGAATTCTGAGAAAGAACAGATGCAAAAAAATGTTTTAGATTGGGAACCTCATATTGCTTTGTTTGTTGAGGATGACGATTCATTTATTTTTTATAATAGAATTGCGGATAGAGCTAGCAAAATCTTAAATAAAAAGGGGTTATTATATTTTGAAATAAACGAAAGATTTGGAAAAGAAATCATAGAATTACTAGAAAAAAAAGGATTTGTTAATATCGAGTTAAAAAAAGATATAAACGATAAAGATAGAATGATAAAAGCTATGTGGAAATAATTATTTTTGAATGTTAATTAAAAAAATAGAAATGATTACAAAAGAAGAAGTTTTAGGGTTTCAGAAGGACTGGGGAGATGGAATAGTGAGTATGAGTACCACCTTTAAAGATGGAGGAAATTATACTGATGAAGCAATAGAATTTATTAAAAGATTATATGCTTACGAATCAGAACAGGTATTATTTAAACCAACCTTGGCTGCAGATGTTCAATTTAGATTAGATAAATTAGGAGCTCTTTCGTATTTTGTTGGGTCCAACCCAGATTATTCAGAAGATAGTGGATTTGCTATAAAAGGTTGGAATAGTGTAAAGTGGGAAAATGAAGGTATCAAAATACTAGAAGACTGTGCTGTTTGTATGGGAAATTACTTTTTTGGAATGGAAGGTAAAGAGGATTTGAAAGTTGAATACACAATAGTGTTAAAAAAGATAGATGGTACATTAAAAATGATTTTACACGATTCTCATTTACCTTATCAACAATAGATGAATGTACAAGAGAGAATAGACTTTTTAAGGAAAGAGATTTCCGGACATAATCATTCATATTATGTATTGGACAATCCTTCTGTTTCAGATTTTGAGTTTGACTCTCTACTTAAAGAATTACAAAATTTAGAAAATTTACATCCAGAATATTTTGATAGAAATTCTCCAACACAACGAGTTGGAGGATCTGTTATAGATGGATTTGTTTCTGTTCCTCACAAATACAGGATGTTGTCTTTAGGGAATACCTATTCAGAAGAGGATTTAATTGATTTTGACACTCGATTAAAAAAGATAACTGATCAACCTATTAAATATGTTTGTGAATTAAAATATGATGGTGTTTCTATTAGTCTTTCTTATAAACATGGAGAGTTAATACAGGCTCTTACTAGAGGTGATGGAACAAAAGGAGATGATGTGACATTAAATGTAAAGACTATAAAAAGCATTCCTTTAAAATTGAAAGGAAACTATCCAAAAGAATTTGAAATTAGGGGAGAAATATTTATTCCAATCTCAGATTTCAATAAGATGAATGAGAATAGAGCAAAAGAGAACTTAGAGCCTTATGCTAATCCTAGAAATATAGCCTCTGGAAGTTTAAAATTATTAGATTCTACAGAGGCAGGAAAAAGACCATTAGATTGTTTTCTGTATTACTTATTAGGAGAAAATAATCCCACAACTAGTCATTATAATAATTTAAAAGAAGCTAGAAAATGGGGTTTTAAAATTCCGACAGAGATTGAGCAATTTAATGATATTAATGGTGTATTATCTTTTGTGAAAAAATGGGAAGAGAAACGAAAACACTTACCTTTTGAGATTGATGGAATTGTAATAAAAGTTGATGATGTAAACATGCAGGAAGAAATGGGCTTTACCGCTAAGTCACCTAGATGGGCAATTTCTTACAAATTTAAGGCAGAACAAGTTTCAACCAGATTAAATAAAATAACATATCAAGTAGGAAGAACAGGAGCAATTACCCCTGTAGCGAATTTAGAACCTGTTCAGCTTGCAGGAACTAGGGTAAAAAGAGCTTCTCTGCATAATGCAGATCAGATTGCAAAATTAGATATTAGAGAAGGAGATTTAGTATATGTAGAAAAAGGAGGGGAAATCATTCCTAAAGTTGTAGGAGTAGAATTAAAGGAAAGAGATTTATTTTCTTCTCCTACTATGTATATTAACTTTTGTCCGTCATGTAATACAGAATTAATTAGGAAAGAAGGAGACTCAAAACATTATTGCATAAATTCAGATTTATGTTTACCTCAAATTATTGGTAGATTCGAGCATTTTATTGGTAGAAAGGCAATGAATATTGATAGTTTAGGATCTGAAACGGTTGAACTTTTAATAAAGAAACAATTAATTTCTACTATTTCAGATTTATATCTTTTAAAGATTGAAGACCTCTTACCATTAAAGAAAGATGGAAGGAAATGGGCAGAAAATATTATAATTGGAATTGACAAAAGTAGAAACATATCTTTTGAAAGAGTTTTATTCGCTCTTGGAATTAGATATGTAGGAGAAACCGTAGCTAAAAAACTAGCAAATCATTTTACAACAATTCACAATTTAATGAATGCTACTTTTGATCAGTTAATAGATGTTGATGAGATAGGAGATAAGATTGCCGAATCGGTTGTAAGTTATTTTTCAGAACAGAAAAACACAATATTAATTGAAAATCTTAAATTTCATAATCTTTGTTTTATTTCTGAAGAAAAAGAAGAGTATTTATCTGATAAATTAGAAGGAATTTCTATTGTTGTTTCTGGTGTTTTCGATAATTATAGTAGAAAAGAGTTAAAAGATTTGATTGAAAAACATGGAGGGAAGAATGTTAGTTCAATTAGTAAAAACACTACTTTTGTACTTGCTGGAGATAACATGGGGCCTAGTAAAAAACAAAAAGCAGAAGATCTTGGAGTTTCCATAGTTTCTGAAGAAGAATTTATAAATAAAATTAGTTAATGCAAATTCAATTTTTTGAAGATATAAAACATAAAATAGGGCAGTGGGTTTTCCAAAGAGAATTAAAACAGAACAAAAGAATTAAATCTGTTTGTAATCTTGAAGATGCAAAATCTATTGGTATTTTGTTTGAAGCAACAACAAAGGAACAAATTAAGGAAATGAAGCCTTTAGTTGATTATTTTTTTGGAATGAAGAAGGACGTAAAAGCTTTTGGATATGTAAACTCTAAAAAATATGAAGAATGCCATATACCAAAACTTCAATTTGATTTTTTCAATGTTAAGGACTTAAATTGGTATTACAAACCTCAAAACGACTATATTAGAAACTTCCTAAAAAAGGAATATGATATTTTGATAAATCTATCAGATAGTAAGTGTATTCCTATAAAGTATTTAGTAGCTTCTTCCGTTGCACGGTTTAAAGTAGGAAAACATGAGGATGGATATGAAATTTATGATTTGATGATCAGGTTGGATAAAAAGGAAGATACTATGGAAAAGCTTATTTCAGAAATTTCAAAATATTTGAATATTATTAATAAAGACAATGATTCATAAACCAAAACTATTAATTATTTTTCTCAATTACTAAACCCTCAAATAAGAAAGTAAACTTTTATTTTAATGATTAGATATATAATACTCTTAATTCTTTTTTCTGGATGCTCATCTTCTAGGGTAGAAGAATATAAAGAAGAATTAAATACTAATTCGTATAAAGATTCTTTGTTTATTGATTCTATCCGAATACAAACTCACTAAAGATTTTCTAAGATGAAGTCCGTCATTTTCTTATAGAGGTGGTATCTGGTATTACCTCCATAGATTCCGTGATTCTTATCTGGGTAGATAAATAAGTCAAATTGCTTGTTTGCTCTTACCAAAGCTGAAATCATTTCCATAGTATTTTGTACATGAACATTGTCATCTGCAGAACCATGAACTAATAAATAACTCCCTTTCAACTTATCTACATGATTAATAGGTGAGTTGTTGTCATAACCACTTGCATTTTCTTGTGGAGTACGCATGTATCTTTCCGTATAGATATTATCATAATACCTCCAGTTAGTTACAGGAGCTACTGCAATAGCCATCTTAAACACATCAGCTCCTTTTGTAATCGCAAGGGAAGACATATATCCACCATAACTCCAACCTTGTATTCCTATTCTTTCAGAATCGATATAGTCTAAACTACCAAAGTATTTTGCTGCATTTATTTGGTCAATTGTTTCGTATTTCCCTAATTCTTGATAAGTCATTTTCTTAAATTCAGCTCCTTTACCACCCGTTCCTCTATTATCTACACAAACAACAATATACCCAAGTTGATTCAGATGTTGATACCAAAAGTAATTAAACCATCCCCAAGAATCTGTCACTTGCTGCGATCCTGGTCCGCCATATAAAAACATGTATAACGGATATTCTTTTTTTGAGTCAAAATCTGTTGGCTTCATCATCCAAGCATTTAATTCTACACCCACCTCCGTTTCAATGGTAAAGAATTCTTTTTCTGATAAATCATACTCTGAAAGAGTTTTATTAAAAGCAGAGTTGTCTTCTAAAACTTCTATTATTTCCCTGTCAGATGTTCTGTTAAGAGTATAAACAGGAGCTGTATTATGGTTTGAATAGGAATTCATAAAGTATTTCATTCCTTTACTAAAAGTAACATTATTTGTTCCTGTAATTTTTGTCATAGGAGAACCTTTTCCTAAATTAGAAGTAAGACTCATTTTGTACATTGTAGAGTGGATAGAACCACTTTCGTTAGAAGAATAATACATATAATCTTTATCATCTATTCCATAAAAGTTTGTAACCTCCCAATTTCCATTTGTAATCTGTTTCTCATTTCCATTCAGATATTTTAAATAAATATGATTGAAGCCATTTTTTTCTGAAGTCCATATAAAAGACTCTTGTTTAGTTAAATATCTTAAATTATCATGTACATCAATATAATATTGATCTGTTTCAGTAAATAATACATATGAAGACCCTTTTATATCTGAAATAATAAAATCGAGCTCATTTTGGTGTCTGTTCATCCCGTAAATAACTAGTTGAGGATTTTCTTCATTAAACCATTTTATTCTAGGGAAATATTCGTAATCTTTTTCGAATTTTAAATCTGTAGTTCTTTTAGTTTGTAAATCATATAAATGTAATGTAACTTTAGAGTTGTCTTCTCCAGTTTTTGGGTATTTAAAAACCTCTTGTGTTGGGTACAATCCCCCTTTAAATAAATCCATAGAGAATTCTTTGACATCAGATTCATCAAATCTAAAATATGCTATAGTTTCGCTATCTCCCGACCATTCAAAAGAACGGACAAGTGCAAATTCTTCCTCATAAACCCAATCAGAGGCTCCATTAATCACTTTATTTTTCTCTCCATCAAATGTAATTTGTTTTGTATTACCTAATAAGATATTATATATATATATATTATTTTCAAATACATATGCAATATTTTTTCCATTAGGAGAGAAAGTAGCGTACATTACCTTGTTTTCAGAAAGATTACTTATTCTTTTCGTTTTAGTGTTGTATATATAGTATACAGATTTAGTACTGTACCTGTAAATAGATTCGGTGTTAGTAGCAATTAGAATTTTATCTTCTGATTTATTAAAAGTATATTTTCCCATTCTTTTTAATCTTTCGTCCTCAGAATCCATTATAATCTCTACAACTTCTCCTGTTTCAAAAGAGTTTTTATATATCTTAATTACATCATCACCTTTTTCTGTTGTAGTATAATGTTCTCCATCATACATGGATTTAAACCCAGAAACGCCACTTGGGTAGAACTCATAGTTTAACCAAATTTCTTCTAGTGAAACTTGTTTTTGCCCAAAAGAAGTTACGGAAATGCAAATGCAAATAAATAATATGAATGTCTTTTTCATAATCTGTAATTTAGATTGGCGAATTTACTTAAATTTGTACAAAATAAAAGCATGAGTTACCACAAGATAAATTTAGATGATTTAAATTTTTTAACAAAGATTGTAGGATCTGATAATATTTTTTCTTCTGAAGAAGTTTTGCAAGAGTATTCTCATGATGAGACAGAAGATCTTAGTTTTATTCCTGAGACAGTAGTAAAACCAACTGATTCAATTCAAATTTCAGAAATAATGAAATATTGTAATATGAAAAACATTCCTGTTACGCCATGTGGAGCTAGAACAGGTTTAAGCGGAGGAAGTCTGCCTGTAATGAGTGGTGTAGTATTAAGTACGGAAAAATTAAATTCAATACTAGAAATTGATGAAAGAAATCTTCAATCTACTGTTGAACCAGGAGTAATAAATGAAGTTTTTCAAAATGCAGTAAAAAAGAAAGGATTATTTTATCCCCCAGATCCTGCAAGTAAAGGCAGTTGTATGTTAGGTGGAAATATTGCGGAAAATGCAGGAGGTCCAAAGGCATTAAAATATGGGGTAACTAAAGATTATGTTCTAAATCTTGAAGTAGTATTACCATCAGGAGAAATAATTTGGACTGGGGCAAATGTTTTAAAAAACGCAACCGGATACAACCTTACTCAATTATTTGTTGGTTCTGAGGGTACGTTAGGAATTGTAACAAAAATAGTTTTTAGATTAATTCCACTACCAACTAAAGACATTTCTTTATTAGCACCATTTAATTGTTCTGAAAAAGCTTGTGAAGCTGTTTCTGCAGTATTTAGGCAAGGAGTAACACCATCTGCTTTAGAGTTTATTGAAAGAGATGCTATTTTATGGACCATGAAGTATACAGATATTAAAATACATATTGATGATAAAACTCAATCTCATCTCTTAATTGAAGTAGATGGAGATGATATCGATAAATTATATAAAGATTGTGAAAAAATCGCTGATGTATTGCAAAAATTTAATTGTGGAGAGATTCTTATTGCAGATAGCAATTCCGCGAAAGAAAATCTATGGAAATTAAGAAGATCAGTTAGTGAGGCTGTAAAATCTAATTCTATTTACAAAGAAGAAGATACTGTTGTGCCTAGAGCAGAACTTGCAAGACTTTTGAAAGGAGTAAAACAAATTGGTGTGAAATATGGCTTTAGGTCTATCTGTTACGGACATGCTGGTGATGGAAACTTACATATAAATATTATCAAAGGAGATATGTCAGATGAAAATTGGAACAATGAGCTACCTAAAGGAATTAGAGAAATATTTGAGCTCACAAAATATTTAGGTGGTACTATATCAGGAGAGCATGGTATTGGGTATGTTCAAAAAGAATATATAGATGTAGTTTTTTCTAAAAAAGAAATTGAACTTCAAAAGGGGGTCAAAAAGTTATTTGATCCTAAATACATATTAAATCCTGGAAAAATATTTAAATAAATCTATTTATTTGCAAATCAAAATTTTATAAATGACAGAGATTAAAAATAACTTTTTTAATAAAATTCTTTTTTTGGGATTTGTACTTGTTATTCCTCTTTCATTATGGTATCCAGAGTTAAAAATTTCTTCTTGGTTAGCTTTAGTTGTAGGAATTGTTTTTGCAATAATTCTTAGAAATCCATTTGACGGTAAAACAGGAAAACTAGCAAATACATTACTTAAATTTTCTGTAGTACTTATAGGTTTTGGATATCCTATTTCTGCCATTTCTGATGTGCCTTATTCTGAATTTTCTTATGTGATTATTTTTGTTGTTTTAACACTTTTTTTTGGTTTTACAATAGGTAAGATTCTAGGTATTGACCAAAAAACTTCTGATCTTATATCTTCTGGAACAGGAATTTGTGGAGCAAGTGCCATTGCAGCCATTGCTTCTGCTATTAACGCAAATGAAAAACAAATTTCCATTTCTCTTGGTACGGTATTTATATTAAGCGTATCAGGGTTGATTATTTATCCATCTATAGGTAAATACTTTGCTCTTTCAGACAATCAATTTGGTATTTGGGCAGGATTAACGATACACGACACTGCTTCAGCAATAGGAGCAGCTGAAGATTTTGGGTCAGACTCTATAAAAATAGCAACAATTATAAAGCTAGCTAAAGTTCTTTTTATAATACCCTTAGTTTTTCTTGGAAGTTTTCTTTATAAAAATGAGAATAAAAAATTCACTTTTCCATTTTTTATTATTTTCTTCCTGATTGCTATGATTCTAAATTCATCCTTCCCAGATTTTAAAGATGGATTTGATAACATTAAGGGAATTGGTAAAAAAGGTTTACAAGTCTCTTTGTTTCTGATTGGGGCAAATCTTTCAATTAAGAATTTAAAAACAATTGGTATTAAGCCATTTGTACATGGATTAATTATTTGGATTTTGTTATCTTCTCTATCATTACTTGCTATAAATTACTTTTCCTAATATTTTTTTTATAAAGTAAAAATTTAAATTAGTTTTGTTGAAAATATTTTAAAATGCAAAGACCACTTATACTCATAGTAAATGATGATGGAATAAATGCTCCTGGAATCAGAAAATTAATTTCAATAATGAATGATTTTGGAGAGGTAGTTGTAGTTGCTCCTGACGGACCACAGTCAGGTAAGAGTCACGCAATAACAATTGAAGATACTATTCGTTGTGATAAAGTAAAAATTGATGATGGTCCTCAGGAGGAATATTCGTGTAGTGGAACTCCAGTTGACTGTGTTAAAATAGCTCTTAATAAGTTACTTACACGAAAACCTAATCTTTGTGTTTCTGGTATTAATCACGGTTCAAACTCATCTATAAATGTAATTTATTCTGGCACAATGTCAGCAGCTGTTGAAGGATCTCTAGAAGGAATACCTTCAATAGGATTCTCTTTATTGGATTATTCTCATAATGCTGATTTCTCTGAAGGAGAGGAGTATGTTAGAAAAATTATAGAATCTGTTTTGGAAAAAGGACTTCCTGAACGAGTATGTTTAAATGTTAACATTCCTAAAACAGTGGAAGGGAGAGAAATAAAAGGTATTAAAGTTTGCAGACAAGCTAAAGCTAATTGGGAGGAAGAATTTGATGAAAGGCAAGACCCTAAAGGCAGAAGATACTACTGGCTTACAGGCAAATTTGTAAATTATGACAAAGGTGATGATACAGATGAAAGAGCATTGGAAAATCAATACATATCTGTTGTTCCTGTTCAGTATGATGTTACTGCTCATCATGCAATATCTAAAATAAATAATCTTTTATCATGAATACAGAACTAATAAAAGGAGTAGTTTTAGGATTTCTATCTCCTATAATTTTCTTTATAATAGTTGTAGTTTTCTTTCTTGATTATGAACTTAGTTTATTTGTAAATAAACATCTAACAGAATACAATTTACCATCTATAATTAGTTTAAGTTTATTAGCTAATTTAGCTTTGTTTTTTATAAAAATAAAGATGAATAAAGATGAACAGTCCAGGGGAATATTATTTTCTACAATAGTGTTTGGGGTTTTAATAGTTTTTCTGAAATTTTTATAAAATGAATATTTACATAGTTTCTGGGGAACAATCTGCTGATTTGTATGGTGCAAATTTGGCTAAAGAACTGTTTCTACAGAATAAAGATGTAAAAATCAGAGCATTTGGAGGAGATAAGATGAAAAAGGAGGGAGTGGAACTGACTAAACACATTGACGAACTCTCTTTTATGGGTTTTACAGAGGTTCTAAAGAATTTAAGGAATATTTCAAAGAACCTTTCTTTTTGTAAAAGAGATATACTTAAATTCAGACCTAAAGTAATAGTTTTAATTGATTTTCCAGGATTCAACTTAAAGATAGCTAAATTTGCCAAACAACAAGGAATAAAGGTAGTGTATTATATTTCACCAAAGATTTGGGCTTGGAACAAAAGTAGGATACACAAGATTAAAAAGTATATTGACGAATTAATTGTAATCTTTCCGTTTGAAGTTGATTTTTACAAGAGTCATCAGATAGAAGCAAGGTATTTTGGGAATCCATTATCTGATGTATTAAAGATTTCTATTCCAACAATATCAAGAGATAAAAAGATTGTTTCACTACTTCCTGGAAGTAGAAAACAAGAAATCTTAAAGAATTTACCTTTAATGATTGAGATTGTTAAATATTTTCCGGAATATCACTTTATTATAGCTTCCACTAAAGAGATGAAATCAATCTGTGAGAAGATTTTAGATAAAAAATACAACATAGAAATATTAGTAGATTCTACTTACTCTGTTTTAAAAAGTTCTGATATATCTATAGTTACTTCTGGTACTGCAACATTAGAAACTGCACTTTTAGGAGTCCCTCAAGTAGTTTGTTATAAAACAGATTTCCTTACATATAATCTAGCGAGATTATTTGTAAAATTACAATGGATATCATTAGTAAATATTCTGATGAATAAGGAAGTAGTAAAAGAATTGATACAACATGATTATAATATTAGTAATTTAGAAAAAGAGATTAAATCCTTATCAGAAGAAATTAGAAGATATGAAATACAGTCTGATTATAAAGAACTCAAATCAATTTTAAATTCTGAGAGAACTTCTGAAAAGGTTGCTGATTTTATTTTGCAATTACCTTAAGTCTTTGTTTAAGATCAATTATCTCATCTCTTAATCTAGCAGCTTCTATAAAATTAAGGTTTTTAGCTGCTTTCTCCATTTCTGATTGTGAGTATTTAATCATTTTTTTGATTTGACTACTATCCATTTTATTTGTAATAGTATCACTAACTTTAGTTACGGAATATGGATTTAAACTATCCGATATTTCAGTATTTAGTTTTTTAAGGATTGGTTTTGGTTTTATATTATATTTCTTATTATAATCATGTTGTTTTTTTCTTCTTCTATTTGTTTCTTCAATAGTTCGTTTCATGGATTTAGTAGTCTTATCTGCATACATTACTACTAATCCGTTTAGATTTCTGGCAGCTCTTCCAGCAGTTTGTGTTAAAGCTCTTTCAGACCTTAAAAAACCTTCCTTGTCTGCGTCTAAAATTGCTACCAAACTTACTTCAGGTAAATCTAACCCCTCTCTTAAGAGATTTACTCCAATTAAAACATCAAACTCCCCCTCTCTTAATCCATAAATTATCTCTATTCTCTCTAAAGTATTAACATCTGAATGGATATACCTACATTTAACAGTAAATTTTGTGAGATACTTAGTTAGTTCTTCTGCCATTCTTTTGGTAAGTGTAGTTACCAAAACCCGTTCTCTTCTCTCTACTCTAACCCTAATCTCCTCTAGTAAGTTGTCCATCTGATTCTCGCTTGGCCTTACCTCTATTATAGGATCTAATAAACCTGTAGGTCTGATAATTTGTTCTACTACAACTCCATCACTTTTCTCTAATTCATAATCTGCAGGAGTTGCACTAACGAATATAGTTTGTTTATTCATTAGCTCCCATTCTACAAACTTTAATGGTCTGTTATCTAAAGCAGAGGGGAGTCTGAATCCATGTTCTACTAAGTTTGTTTTTCTAGATTTATCTCCTCCATACATGGCTCTAACTTGAGGAAGTGTAACATGAGATTCGTCAATTATTGTAATAAAATCATTTGGGAAATAATCTAGTAAACAGAATGGTCTTGTTCCAGGTGCTCTTCCATCAAAATATCTAGAATAGTTTTCAATCCCAGAACAATACCCTAGTTCTCTAATCATTTCTAGATCAAAATTAACTCTTTCATCTAATCTTTTTGCTTCTGTTTTTAATCCTGAATTTTCAAATTCTTCTACTCTTAAAAATAAATCATCTTCTATTGATTTTATAGAAGATTTAACCCTTTCTTTTGAAGCAACAAAAATATTAGCAGGAAAGACTCTCAACTCTTTTAAAGAATTAATTCTTTTACCACTTTCTACTTCAATAGATTCTATTTCTTCAATTTCTTCTCCCCAAAAATAAATTCTATACGCAATATCAGAATGACCAGGAAAAATATCTACTGTATCTCCTTTAACTCTAAAGTTCCCTCTTTCAAAATCTGATGTCGTTCTACTATAAAGAGAGGCTACAAATTTTTGTAATAAATTAGTTATAGGAATTTCATCTCCTAATTTAATCTCAATAATTCCATTATTAAACTCCTCCGGGTTTCCAATACCGTAAATACAAGAAACGGAAGAAACTACAATTACATCTGTTCTGCCTGATAAAAGAGCTGAAGTTGTATTCAATCTAAGTTTCTCAATTTCATCATTTATAGAAAGGTCTTTTTCTATATATGTTCCTGTTGAAGGTATATATGCTTCCGGCTGGTAATAATCGTAATAAGAAACAAAATACTCTACTAGGTTATTCGGGAAAAACTGCTTGAACTCAGAGTATAATTGCGCAGCTAAAGTTTTATTATGACACAAAACTAAAGTTGGTCTATTTACTTCTTTAATAACGTTTGCAACAGTAAATGTCTTCCCAGATCCAGTTACACCTAATAATGTTTGAAAAGACTCTAAATCATTAAGTCCGTTTACTAACTGCTTTATAGCTTCTGGCTGATCTCCAGTAGGGGAGTAGTCTGAAATTAATTCAAAATCCATTTAGATTTTGTTTAATACAGAAATTTTGCTTTTTAACTGATCAATTTCTGATTTAGATTTCTCTATTTTCTTTAGAACATCATCCTTTAGTTTTTCTGTTCTCTTATTGTTTCCGAAAAAAGAAATATTATTTTCATATTGAATTATAGTTTTCTTTACTTTTTCAATTTCAGACCTAAGTCGTTCTTTCTCCTTATTTAATAAACTTGAGTTTTCCTTCAGAGTTTCTGCTTTTACTTGAAATTGAATTCTCTCTTTTTCTTTTTTAGTAACTTTTAAGTTATTGTAATGTGATGAAATGAGTTTGTTAAAATCTTTATTAATATTTTTATATTTTTCAGGAACAGAACCTGTTTTGTTCCATTTCTTACTAAATTCTTTGAGTTTTTCTACGTCAGATTTTGGGTTTTCAGAAGGGGTGAAATTTTTCACCTCCATGATTAAATCTTCCTTGATTTTTAAGTTGTTCTTTCTCTCCTTATCTTGTTTAGAATAATATTCCTTTCTAGAGTTAAAAAAAGTATTACATGACTTTCTAAACCTTTTCCAAATAGGAGAGGATAAGTTGTCCGGAACATATGGAGAATTTTTCCAGTCATTTTGTAAATTAATCAACTCTTTACTTGTATTCTTCCAATCTGTAGAATTAGATAAACTTTCCGCTTTTTCACAGATATTTATCTTTATCATTAAGTTGTTGTTGTTATTTTCTTTTTTAGACTTGTAGAATGAATTTTTAAGAGAATAGAAATGATTACAGGCTTCTCTGAAATCAGACCAAGATTTCTTCAAATCGTTCTTATTAATAGGAGCAGCCTTTTTCCATTTTTCAGACAACCTAACTAATTGTTCTGTTTTATTTTTCCAATCTTGATGCGAGTTGGAAGAAGTAGAGCTTAATTCTTTAATCTCGATACATATAGCAGATTTTTTATCAAGATTTGATTGGTTTCTTTCTTTAATTTGTAGAAAGTAATCGTTTCTTTTTTTATTTATCTTTCTACTTGCATCCTGAAATCTTTTCCATATATTTTCTCTTTCCTCTCTAATAACAGGACCTGTTTCTTTCCATTCTTGATGTAGTTCTTGTAAGCGGTCAAATGATATATTAACAGATTTTTCAGATATTAAAGATTCTGCTTTTTCACATAATGTGATTTTTTGTTCTAAATTCTTTTTAAAGTCTAGATCTCTAAGTTCTCTATTTATCTTTAGATAATCATAGAACAATTCTACATGGTGGTGATAATTTTGCCATAAATCATTACTTTTTTGTATAGGAACCCTTCCTGTATTCTTCCATTTTTTTTGAAGTATTTTAAACTTCATAAAAGTAGTTTTTATAGACTCCTCTTCTTTAACTAAATCATCAATATCATTAATAATATTTTGCTTTATTACTAAATTATTTTCTTCTATCTTTTCTCGTTCTCTTCTATAATTTGATTTTAATTTTTTAAACTTATTGTAAATCTTTTTAAACTTTATTTCAGAGGGATGAAGTTTGTCTTTTTGTTCTAATTTGTCTTCATCTGAAGGTTCTTTAGTTACATTTTTAGATTTAATTTTTTTGTAAAATAAGGTTTTTATCTCTTCAACATTCTTAGAAATTGAGTAAGGATTTGTCGAGTTACATAGTTCTTCTAACTCCAGAATTAATTCTTCTAAACTTTTATCTGATATATCTTTTGTTTCTGTAGCGTGTGATTCTATTACAGATTCTGGTATTTCTATCTCCTTTTTTTCAATATTTGAATCCCCATTCATTATTTACATGTTTAGAATACAAATTTACAAATTTAAATTAAAATCTGAGCTCCATATTTTCCAACTTTCATCAGCTTGAATTTGAAGCATTTCTAAGCCATTTTTTATTTGTGTTCCATACTTTTTACCAAACTTTAAAAATTGGCTTATTTCAGGGTTGTATACTAAATCATATAGTAAATGTTTCGAATTTAAATATTTATAAGGAATTTCAGGATAAGAATTAATATTTGGATGTGTTCCAAGAGGAGTGGTATTAATAATAATATCAGATTCTTTTATTAAGTCCTCTGTAATATTATGATAATCTAAATCAGAATTTCTACTAACAACTTTAAACTGAATATTTAATTGTTGTAACACAAACTGAATTGATTTTGAAACTCCTCCATTCCCCAGAATTAAGGATGTTTTCTTATTTTGTAATAGAGTATGTAAACTTTTCTCAAATCCAATAATATCTGTGTTGAAACCAACTAATTTTTCATTAATATTTTTTATTGTATTTACAGATCCTATTTCTTTTACTTCATCACTTATTTTATCTAAAAATGGGATGATACTTTCTTTATAAGGTATTGTGATATTTAATCCAGAAAGATTATTTTCTCTAATTAATTGTGGGAATTCTGAAATATTTTTTAGTTCAAAATTCTTATAACAAGCGTAAGTAATCCCTTCTTTTAGAAATTTTTCATTAAAATATCTTGATGAAAAAGAATGAGAAAGATTTTCCCCTATAAGTCCATAAATTTTCATCTAGACTTATTTGGAGAAAAGCTTTCCAAAGCCCATACGACAACAATTCCAAAAACAATTAAAGCAAAAGCAATAAGGGAATTTTCATTGACTATTTCTGGTAAATATCGTGTAGATTCAATACACTTTTCTTGTTGTTCTGGATTAAACCACTTTAAACATTTCTGCCAAGGCCAAATAATATTTAAAGATCCTATAATAAATCCAGTTAGAATTGAAAGAGTAGCGTC
>CEVR01020411.1_pt1 | contig 33958 bp, 30 predicted proteins | sample 356541 | NCBI WGS metagenome assembly CEVR01 (sample SAMEA2623734, study PRJEB7988) | marine metagenome | isolation source: saline water (ENVO:00002010), including
ACGAGATCTGCATCATGAACTGCAGTTTTCATATCGCTTTCAGCACGGAGATTCTTGGCCCATGTTTCCTTTTGCTCTGGAGTTGTCTTTCCTCGAGCAATTCCTTTGTCCCAGAATGCGTCAATACGTTGCATGCCTCGTTCAAGTCCTTCAGGAAATGCATCGTAGAGGGCTGTTGTCCAACCTGCTTGAGCACAGACTTGGGCAATTCCTGCGCCCATGGTTCCTGCACCGATAACGGCTACACGTTCAATCGCCATGATTCGTCCCAGTGGCTTGGGCTTCATCATGCTTATCGCTCTGTGCGATGGCAACACCACCGACAATCAAGATGAAAGCGGCGAGGAGTGAAAGGCCCAGTTGTTCATCGATGAGTAACCAACCGGAAAGAATTCCAAAGGGTGGTACAAGATAGACATAGAGAGCTGCTTTTGCTGCTCCAATGGTACGGATACCTTCAGCGAACCAAACATAGGAAAGAACGGTTGAGAAGACGGCTAGGAAGACGATTCCAGCGACCACTTCCCAATTGAATTCTGGCCATCCTCCATCAATAGTTTCGTATCCAGCCCATGGTGTGAGGATGAATAATCCTACGACGGAGGCCCAAACAGTTAGTTCCAACGGAGAGAGTGGTTGTGTTGAATCTGAGGTTGTTGTTGTCATTGCATTCTTCATGAAGATGGTTGATGATGCCCATGCTCCTGCTGCAAGAATAATGAGTACGTTGCCAAGGATGCGGTCATCGACAGGTATGTTTACGTTTGGAGAATATGCGAAGAGAATAGCAACTCCAGAGAGAGCGATAACGAGTCCCGCTCCTAGTCGCTTGGTCATTTTCTCGCCGAGGAAAGGGATGGCGAGAAGAGCGGTAATGATTGGATTGAATGTGATCATAAGCGATGCATCACCCGCTGCAGTGTAGCGCATTCCATACATGAAGAAGGCCTGATAGAGGAAGGTTGAGAAGAAGCCAATGTAGAACAAACGCTTCCATTCTTCTTTAGTTGGAATACGGAATTTACCAGTCATCTTGAGCCATACAAGGAACATAGCTACAGCGATGATGTATCGAATCCATGCAGCAGTAATGGGAGGAAAATCAGTTGCAACGACTCGTCCAGCTGTCCAACCAAGTCCCCAAATGAAAGCAACAATGAGCAATCGAGTATGCAACCAGAACAGGTTCATTCAAATCGCTCCAAGCCTAACTGGAGGATTCGGGCTCGTGGAAGACCGATCTCCGGTAGGCCATGGGCGGGGGCATACTGTTTGAGTCCTTCTAAGCGCTGGACGTACAATCCATACGATGCGATATCGTTTTGATCGAATGGAGTATTTACACCCATTCTAGTCAAAGTTTCACATGCTTTCTGAGAGTAGATCGGATAGACATTGGTCGAGAAATGCATCCATTGCGACAATCGAACCGTATCGACGTTATCCAATGAAAGAATGTGCTCCAAGAGATTGACCTTTGGATAGGTGATTGTTCGCAAAGCCATGAGGACTTCATTTTCGATATCATCGTTCCAAACCAATGGTGTGTTGTTTGCCCAACCATCAGCGATGTTGAGATGGTCGAGCGAGCGCTCGGCTTCAATCGCAAACAAAGCATCAACGTATGGCTTGTCTTCGAACGCATCCTCAACTAGTCCAGGTAGTTCATCGTAGAATCGCTCTACAGTATCGGCATTAATGCCGAACAATTCGACAGGGATCATATCAATCCCACTCAAGCAGTTGCGCCTATTCCAGATTCGAGTTGACGAGTGGTGAGGGGCTTGTTCTCGATCCATTCGAGTTTGAATAATTCCTTGAGGGCTTCTTCATCTTCTGGAGTTGGGAGAATATTGCGGATGTATTCGTTCCATTCATCATCACTACCTTCGAACTTCTCACCGTGAACGGTGTAGCGCATTCCCTTGCAGTCACCGATGTCTCGGTTGAAATTCTCGTGTGCGACGTAGTACGGTATTGAGCCTTCTTCTTGGTAGCCGTTGAGCTTCTCAACTTCTCGAACGATTTCGTCATGATAGTGGCCACGTGCTTCCTGGTTGAGGACTTCCTTATCGACGTCCATTTCAGCATCTTGCTTCTTGCGCTCGTCCCAGCGTCCCTTGATTCCCCAGACGTAAGCCCAGTGAGCGGAGGATGAGGAGTCGACACCGAACAAGTCGTGAGCGGTTGAAACCCACTTGTTCATGTAGCGCTGAAGCATGTCTTGAGGAATGACTCCAGCCTTGATGATTCGACGAAGTCCATTGGATCCTGTTCCCAAGTGGAATGACTCTTCCTTGAGCATAGGCCCCATACTTGCAGCCAGTGGCTTGAAGGCAGAGGTTGAGAGCATTCCGAGTTGGAACTTACCATCACGGTCAACGAACATGGTGTAGTTGAAGAAATCCAACCAGTGTGGCATAGGTCGATTGAAGGCACCGAGAAGTCGGTCACCATCCTGAGCGTTTCGCTCTAGAAGTTTCTGAGCCTCACGACGTCCTTGTTGTCCGAAGTAGGTCATGAGGAGGTAAGCCATCTGCCATCCGTGGCGTTGTTCTTCAGCCATGATTCGAGCAGCAGCGTAGCGGTCGTAGTCTGTTGGTGCGGTAGCGAGGAGGTGGCGTTGTTGTTCAACGGATGCGAATTCAGTATCACCTTGAACGGTGATCATGGTGACAAGAGCGTCACGCATGCTTTGGTGAGGAACTTGAAGTGAGCGCTCCCACTTCTTTCGTCCAGCATAATCGCCGAACTCGATTTCATCACCCGCACGATCCCAATCGAATTGAATCGAGAGGTCAAAGTCACCGAGCCATTCTCGGTCAAATCCAACACGATCTTGCCAATCGCTGAAGTTTGCAATCCAGTCGTCCCATGTCTTCGGTAGGTTGTCCATGTAGAGCACACGGTAGGGTCTACCTTGAATACATTGCGAACATGTTCGTACGAACATGTGCGGCTAACGGTTTCTAATTTCGCTTTCAAACCCATTCATTACCTTACTTTCTATTCGTTGCAAGGTTGCAGAGAGAGTGGATTTAGCAATACCAAGCTTTGCAGCAAGTTTTGTGATAGAAATTCGTCGAGGGACATCATAGTAGCCGGATTTTAGAGATGCTTCAAACACCTCGGTTTGTCGTTTTGTTAGAAGTCTGGAATCATTCTGTCTAGTTGAAATGAGATTGTGTGGGATTCCACTCTTGGTTAACTCAGTAAGAAGATTAAGTGCCTGTTCAGAGGTACAAGAAAAAGTCCAATCAACCCATCCATCTGTAACTTCAAACGGTGACCGCGGCACAACACCAACCACGCGTAAAGGTCGAATGAAACCGCCTCCACCACTGGCGATATCGACAGCGAAGCGTTGATTCCCTAACGAGCGAACTTCATCGATTCCTGGATGTTCTTCCAATGCGAGTTGAACATCATCGTTTGCTGAAAGTGTTGCCGTCCCTCTTCCTTTACCAAGAGGCATCGTCTCTTCGATACGTAAAACGATAGATGGGAGGGAGCGAGATACATCACCCGACCAATGTCCTTCTGGAAGACGAACTTGGATACGGACGTGTTGAGACATGTAATCACAATGGTCGTCGAGTCGAGAACCGTTCAACAGTTTTTGCTTGAACATCAATGATCTCGCTGTGAGTTATGGTATAATCCTCACCAAGCTCTGCGGCAGGTAGGTAACCGTCGCATACACCTGATGCAGCAAAGATTGCATCTTCAGATTTGCAGAGATCATGAGCCTTCCAAAGTCGAGTTAAGTCATCGTCGATCATTTCACCAGCACGTGCTTCTTCTTCGGGAGAACGGAATACGAGTGTTCCTTCAAAGACTCCACCGAGTCCACGTATTGCTGCAGCAGAAATTACACCTTCTGGTGCAGCACCAATGCCCATGAGTAAATCGAACGGACCGTCGTCTTTTGCAGCCCAAATGGCTCCAGATACGTCCCCATCACCAAGCAGTTCGAGTTGAGCACCTGATGCTCGAATCTCTTTGAAGAGGTCAGCATGACGATCACGGTCGAGAGCTACTACCTTGACTTCACCGATCGGTTTGTCGAGGGCATGAGCGGTCTGTTCGAGATTGTATGTTACAGTTCCTTCTAGTGAGATGTGTCCAGCGAGTTTAGGTCCTGCTGCTATTTTGTTCATATAACAATCAGGAGCGTGGAGCAGTGTTCCTCTTGGTGCTGCAGCAAGGACTGCGATCGAGTTGGGCTTGTCGTAGGCACAATTGTTGGTACATTCGAGAGGATCGACAGCGATGTCGATGCAAGGTACACCTTCAACACCAACTGCACTTCCAAGTTCTTCACCAATGAACAGCATAGGTGCTTCATCTCTCTCACCTTCTCCAATCGCAACGCGACCATCGAATGGTACGGCATCAAATGTACGACGCATTGCTTCAACAGCAGCATCGTCAGCAGCGTTCTTGTCACCCTTTCCTCGCCATGCTGAACTGGCAATTGCAGCTTGGTCAACTGCTTCAAGAAAGTGCTTGGCGAGGTCAGCGGTGCTGCTCATGTTCAACTCCAATCCGAGATTGAACATATGCCTTTTCGCTTGTTTTGATGCTCATCGACGGCGATTAGAACGTCCTGAGCGACCCTTTCCACGAGAGTTATGCCGGCCACCTGGTCCTTTTCGACCTCCACCCTGCCGCCCTCCGCCGTGGCGTCTCTGACTTGGATGTCGACCTTCTGGTTGGAAGGTCCAGTCGTCGCTTCGTCGAGGACGAACATATCGACGGCCGACTCGTTCTTGGTCCAAATCTCGGACAAGTTGGTCGATGAATTCCTCAGGTAATTCAACCGCAGTGATCTTGTCGAGCATTTCGATACGTCCGACGACTGCATCCGGAAGGTTTCCTACGCGGTAGACCATTCCTGTAATTGCACCACGTTCGATTCCATCCATGGCTCCAAGACCAAGTACTAGAGCAGGCTTTGGACCGTTGTCACTTTTGTTGACCTTAGGAACGTTGCTCGTTTCTTTCTCAGGGGATGAGCCCAATAGTTTGGAAAGAGCTGCAATAGCTACATCTTCTGCACTCATACCAGCATCCTTTGCTGCATTGAACGTATCAACTGCATTTTGTTGAGCCTCAATTTCACTGAATTCTTCAACCAATTGGGCTCGTTGAATGTGATCAATATCCTTCTGTGTTGGAATTTCCATACGCTCAAGTTCACCCGCTTTCTTTTCGATTCGCTTGATGTGACGGACCGCACGGTTTCCAACCATGAGGACGCTTCTTCCAGTTCGTCCTGCTCGTCCGGTTCGCCCTACACGGTGAATGTAGGTATCATCGTCTGTAGGCAAATCGTCTTGTAGAACCAAATCGACACGGTCTACATCGATTCCTCGTGCAGCAACATCGGTTGCAACCAGAACATTGGTTCGACCTTCTCGGAATCGGTTCATAACGCGTGTTCTCTCGGCTTGCGACATTCCGCCGTGAAGTGCTTCAGCACCTTTTGGCCGTAGAATATCGGCGACCGTTTCGACTCTATTTCGAGTTTTACAGAAGATGATTACCGCATTGGGTTGCCAAGCGAGTAGGAGTTTCTCTATTGCCTCAACGCGCTGTCGTAGTGTACAAATCATGACAAATTGCTCGACAAGGCTTGGTGGTCTATCCTCTTTCCCAGAGGCTCGGATTAGTTCTGGATTATCGAGAATTTTATTGGCAAGTTTCTGAACGTGTTTTGGCATCGTTGCAGAGAAGAGAAGAGTCTGATGGTTAGGATTCATTTGGTCGACGATGTAATCCAAATCATCTGCAAAGCCCATACTCAACATTTCGTCCGCTTCATCCAAGACGAGTACATCATATTGGTCGAGATCAACATTACCTCGCTCCATGTGATCGCATATGCGACCTGGTGTGGCGACAAGAATGGCATCAGGCCATTCGTTTAGTTGTTGAATTTGTTTTTTCATCGAAGCGCCACCAATTAGTGCGGTAGCAATGTTGTCGAGTCCACTCAATCGCTCGATTTCTTTCACGACTTGCAAAGCAAGTTCACGGGTTGGGCAAATAATGACTCCAGAGCGATGAGTTTGGAGAATTGGGAGAACAAATGCGGCAGTCTTTCCAGTACCGGTTCGAGCAGTAGCGAGAACATCTCTGCCTTCAATCGCTGGAGTGATGGCCATGGCTTGTACCGGTGTAGCAACTTCATAGCCGAGAGCATCCAATCTTTCCAGGAGATGAGCATCTAGGTTGAGGCTCTCAAAGGAGGTAGATTCGGACATATTGCACACCGCTAGGTGTACCCCAGCAGTTGCTCCTGCTGACATCTCTCGTTTAAGTGCGCCCTATGGCTTGAGGCAAATGTTTTGGTTTGGTTGCAGCCCTCATCCTTTCCGTTTCTCGAGGATTTTTAAGTCGGTTATCGATGCGTCTGGATATTGTCCATCATCGTCTTTTTCGTACGATTTAATCATGTCAAGAACGCAGAGCAATCCTGCACTAACACCGGTTAATGCTTCCATTTCGATACCCGTTTTGTAATGGGCTGAAACATGAACGGTGCAACGTAGGGATGTTCCTTCCCATTCCCAATCGACTTTGCAGCCTTCAAGCGGTATTGGGTGGCAGTGTGGTATAATCCGTGGTGTTTCCTTCACGGCTTGAATAGCTGCAATAGTCGATGCTTCAATCACGTCTCCTTTCTTTACCGTCTTATCGATGACCGCTTGTTTGGTTTCTGACTTTAGATGCAACAGTCCTGTTGCTGATGCTTTACGTTCAACGATAGGCTTGGAGCCAATCTCTACAATACCCTGAATTTCTTTTTTCATATTCATCCCAATCCTGCTTTCCATGTCGATCCTTTAGAGGTCACTTCACGCTTCCACAGTGGTGCCTGTTTCTTGAGTTCATCGATGAGCCATTCACACGCTTGGAATGCTTCCTTTCGATGTGGACTTGCGACGTGAATACTAACAATTGACTCCTGTGCCTCAACTCGTCCGGTTCGATGTGCCATTACCACTGAAAGTGTTCCGAACTTATCACAGGCTTGATTGGCAAGGTTTTCGAGAACAGGTCCTAGCTTCTCTTGCCATGCATCGAATTCGAGAGCATAGACTTCAGCGTCACCTTCCATGCCTCGAGTAATTCCCAAAAATGAGACAACTGCACCACAGCCAACGGTTTCGAGTTGTTGTCTTAGAGCGGCATGGTCAAGCACATCAGGGGCTTCTTCAATGACAATGTGGCGCCCCATGATGATGCGAAGAGAGCGCATGATTCAAGGGTAACGGCTCGATGGGCCAACATGGCCGATAGCGCTGGAGCGACCGAACCCATTCACATAATGGGTGCTGGATTGTCTGGTCTTGCGGCTGCAACCATTCTTGCTAAGGCAGGAAAGGACGTTCATGTCCACGACATAAGAGATGATTCAGGTGCAAGATTTGATGGTGATTTTCAAGCACTCGAGAATTGGTCGATGGACGTTGATTTCTTTCAACAATTGAACGACTGGGGGTTTGATGCATCACAGTTTAGAGCAACAGAGTTTCAAGTCGTGGACTTGATACATCCTGATGATGTTATCACTCAACCAAAGAGTGATCGTATCGCCTACCGGATTGTTGAGCGAGGTACTGCCGAGCATAGCATCGATCAAGGAATGAAGCGACAAGCGATCGCTGCTGGAGCCACGATTCATTACAAATCTCGAGTCAAGGAAGAGGATTGTACTATCATCGCATGTGGTCCCAAAGGGACTTCTGCAGTAGCATATGGTGAGATTTTCAAGACCTCTCATCCGAATCATATCGCTTTCCAGATGAATGATAAGTTGGCGCCAGGAGCCTATTCATACCTAATTGTCGTCGATGGTGTTGGTTTGATTTGTACCTGCTTATGGAGGAAGCAATCCAAGAGTGAACGCTTCCTCAATGAAACCATAGCTTGGTATGATAAGCACTATCCAAATCTTGACCGCATTCCAATCAAACGTGTTGGTGGGAAAGGGGATTTCACTATCAATCAACGATACAAGCAAGATGGTCGTTACTATGTTGGTGAATCGGGAGGACTTCAGGATTTCATGTGGGGTTTTGGAATGCGAATGGCTGTTTGGTCAGGTGTTCTTGCTGCTAAAGATATTCTTGGTGAATGCGATTATGAATCCGAAGTTCGCAAACAATTGCTTCCTTATGTTAGAACAAGTGTTGCCAATCGCTGGCTCATGAATCGAGTGGGTAATGGTATGTTCAAGCGAATGTGTCGTCGTTGGATGAAGGATCAGAAGAAACGTGGCGATGGTCTTGTTTGGATTGGTAAATTGTTCAGGCCTTCTTGGTACAAGACGTTGCTTTACCACATCGTTACACCATTCATGCTGAAAAAGGACCCCAAGGCTATGGGGCGTGGAGTTCGCCGTATGCCGTTTCGGAAAGCAAAGGCAAGAGACGTTTGGGAACAATCCCCTGAAGCGGTAAAAATTGGTGAGCAATGGGGCGAAGTCCGTCGTGGCGGTGGAAAGATTTCCTTTGCTAATGATTCGGATGATTCGAGTATTTCTAGCGAGTAGTCGCGACGATTCGTTCATAATGCGAATCGCTTTCGGGCAAATATGAGCGACTTGAATTTCGAAGCCATGCCCAACAAACTTGTGAATTATGCTACACTTGATGGTATTGCAGTCATCGAATTAGCCAGTGATGCTGCTGGTGGTCCTTTGACTGAAACAAACGACCGTTCACCGAACACATACACTCATGGAATGATGAGTGATATTGACGATGCGATCATCAAGGCACGATTCGATGACGATGTTTCTTGTATCGTTTTGACCGGTAACGGTTCATCTTTCTTCTCTGCGGGTGCATCGATTCAGATGTTGAACAGTGTTTCTCCTGGCTTCAAGTACAACTTCTGTCTTCACGCCAATGAAACACTTTCCCGTCTTGAGCAGACACCAAAGTTGGTCGTTTGTGCTATCAACGGTCACGCAGTTGGCGGCGGTCTTGAAATTGCAATGGCTGCTGACATCCGTATCGCTCGCAAAAACTCTGGAAAGGTCGGTCTTCCTGAAATCAACCTTGGTGTTCTTGCTGGTACTGGTGGTACCGCTCGATTGACTCGTCTAATCGGTAAGGCCAAAGCACTCGAAATGATGGTCACTGGAGAATTGATGTCCTTTGAGGATGCTCATGCTCACAACCTAATCAATCATATCTGGGAAGGTGACGCTGCTGATTTCCGTCGAGATATTCTTGATTGGTGCGGTCAGTTCACTCTACCAAATAAGGCAACAAAGGCGGTTGGAAACATCAAGCGTTCCTGTCAAACCGGACCAGAAATTCCATTCGAATATCATCTTGCTCTTGAGCGTGAGTTGCAAGCTGCACTCTTCAACTCAAGCGATGCAAAGGAAGGAATTGCTGCTTACGTCGAAAAGCGTGTTGCAAACTTTACTGGTCAATGAGGTGTGAGTGGGATGTCTGACTACAACATTCCTGCTGACGTACCTGACGACCTTGCAGACACGTATCTTGAGAACCTCATGGCTGCGACATGTGGAACGGGTTCGATGAATCTATTTGCATGCGATCAAAAAATTGAGCATCTAAACGATGACTTCTATGATGGTGGTAATTCCATTCCGCTCTCATCGAATGATCCAGGACATCTGTTTGAAATCGGTGCACAATGTCATCGAGAGGGAACGGTAGGTGTTCTTGCAGCACAAGGTGGGCTCATCTCTTTGTATGGTCGCGACCATCCAGATGTTCCATATCTAGTGAAACTTAACTCCAAATCACATCTTGTTAAAACCAAGCAACGTGATCCAGTAAGTCTCGCTATGTGGGATATGGATGATGTCATGTCATTGGTCTCAAATGGTCTAAACGTTGTTGGAATCGGTTACACGGTATACATCGGTAGTGAATACGAACATGAGATGATGACCGAGGCGGCCCACTTCATTCGACAAGCACACGAAGAAGGCATGATTGCCGTCGTCTGGATGTATCCTCGTGGAAAAGCGGTTGAAGATGAGAAAGATCCTCAGTTGATTTCCGGTGCTGCTGGAGTTGCTGCATGTATTGGTGCGGACTTTGCAAAGGTCAATTATCCACGAGCATGGGATGGGATGACACAACCAGAATCTCTCAAGATCGCTGTCGAAGCAGCTGGTCGATGCGGAATCATTTGTTCAGGAGGAGGATCTCTACCCGCTCGTGATTTCCTACAACGTCTTTGGGATCAAATCAACATCAGTGGTTGTAAAGGAGCAGCTACTGGACGTAACATTCACCAGAAGTCAACCGATGAAGCAGTGCGAATGACCGCTGCTTGTCACGCTATCATCTCAGAAGGTGTAAGCGTTGATGAGGCGATGGCCATTTTTCAAGGAAACTGAGCCAATCCTGTTTAATACAGATTGAACAAGGCTTTATGACGTGAACTACGTTTTTCGCGTCATGAAAAACATCGGTGGCGCGGAGAGAATCGGTCGTGCAATATTTGGTTCGAGTTTCGTTTTGCTCGATTTTTTCGCAACGATCCAACTTGAATTTGTTTTCTTAATCGTTGGATTGTGGGGTGTGTTGACGTCAACATTTGGCTATTGTCCGTTCAATAGCCTCATGGGAAGGGATACATGCAACATCAAGTATGATGATGCATCGACAGAAGAAGTGAAGAAAACAAACTTCTCTAATCGCTGATTAAGAATGCCTTCAAACCCCATGCAACAACTGCTCCGCCGATTGCAATTACAAGAATTGCGAGTAGGCTCATAGTGAGCAACTCACTTCTTCTTCAGGCTATCGCCCATGGTAATGTTACCATCGTTATCGATGATGATTGGAGTGCCTTCTTTCCATCCAGGGCAGTTGCCTTCAACCCAAATTCGAGTTGCCCATTCGCAGATATCGTATCCGCCTGAAAGAATACCGGATCGCTTGATGTAACCGACCTTGACGATGTCTTTGTCCTTGGAGAGAACATTACCGAGTTGTTGGCTTGTTGTGCCATGACGCATTGTGCTGTTGATGTGTTCTAGGATCTCTGCGGTATTTCGTGGCCGATCACCTAGGAATTTCTTGATTTTTTCTCGTATGCGTACTGTTTTCATGTTATTGTCCTCCTTTGAATTTCGCTTTTCGCTCATTGGCGATGTCGCTGTACCAAAGGAGCGAGGTCACTCATATAACCATTCCTCCAACAAATGAAGAGTTTGTTACCATTAATGACGAATCTAGTGTATTTTTTACACGTATGTTGTAGTTATGTAAGCGAAACCTCACAATTCCAGTGGAAACCTGTAACTAAATGTAACTAAATAGAGGGTTTATCCGTAACAAATAAAAAGAATCCACTTTAGGATGTAACAAAAGTGACTCATTATGCCAAAGAAGACAATTCGTAGTCGCTACCAGCGACGTATCCTCGATTGGCTTCTTGATGGAGGGGGGACAGTCTCGCAAGCATCAAATGCATTGGGCATTGCAATGCCACACGCTTCACTTGCAATGCGTCAGTTAAGAGAATTGGGAGAGGTTCATAGAGAAGAGGGAGTATCAATACGTGGAGCAATCCATCGATTAACTCCTTCTGGAGCTGAACATTTACTTCGAGATCTTGTCGAGCGTGTTCGCAAACATGTCGATTCAGTGCCCGTTGGAATGAATGCTGTTGTTCTATCAAATGATCATTCAAGCGTTGTTCTCGGTGTGCTTTCAACACCGTCTTCAAGATTGATCTCATTACCGAGGAGAACTAAATTGTTGCAGCAAAATGATGATTTTAGTTCCAGTGGAAAGGGAGGGGGGATTTGGGCCGTTCAACGAGGGCCATCTATTCACTGGATATCACTTTCAACTTTTGAGTCATCATCAGCTCCTACCAACCCAGTTGAAGGAACTTTGACAGCCTTTTCAAATCAAACCGATACAATTGGAATCCTTCGTCTTCGCTTACTCGATCAATTCGATACATGGGGTGTTGCTAATGGTACGTGGATAAGACTGGAAGCGAAAGAAGTTGAAGGGCCCTCACAACTTCAAATCGGTGAACACACAATTGGTCAAGTCGTTGGTACTCCTTTTGCAGTAAGGCCAGAACATGGATTGTATGCACATTTACCATCACCCGTGGACCGAACACTGCTAGTATCTTCATTGGGGAATCGTGCTCAATTAATGACGGAGTCAATCTCTTTTTCCACTCATCGTTCCTTGCCCATCGACATTCTTGGTCCTTGGATGAAGAAACGTCATCCGCGCCTTTCTTCCGCAAAACGAAAAGCACGCCTGCGTTCATTGACTCGATGGCTCCTTTCAGGTCGAGGGAAACAACCGCATCTCCATTTACGACGAGCTTTGCTTGCAGACTTTGGTGAACGCACTTGGAAGGAGCAATCCAATGCCATCGACGTTGTCCTATTGGATGGAATTTCACAGCATGGTGCGGTATGTATCGTTGAATGGATGATCGAATCGACAAGTTTTGACATGGTAATAGAATGGCCTTGGGCAGAACTTGATGATGTAGCTTTGATGGAACGTCTTCTTGCTTCAGGACGTTGTCGTGTTCTCATTACCTCTCGAGGAGAGGCAAAGGAATTCTCAAGCAAAACAGCAACGGTATTGTCTACTGATCAACTTGCAACGATTTTGTATCGGCCCCAGGAATCGTATGATTTTCCAGTCAAACTCAAGAGAGCTGTATCTCGTAATGAACCTGAGGCAACCCGTGAAGGAATACCCGCGGATGCGAGTGAATTTCTCAAGTGGTTCCAATCCGGTGGTTTGGATGAGAGCATTCTATCCAGTCAAGAACCTGAATTGATTGAAGTTAGACAACAGATACGTCAAGCGATGCGAATGTTTCCGCACGGAGATGCGGACTTTTCGAATTCAGTGGAGAGAAAGGCTCCTCTTGCTGCGTGGATTGCAAGTCCTGAATCGGAACGTCCTGCAAGATGGAAACGTATAGCAGATGTTCTGCCCCATGGCTGGATTGATCTCATTCCAGTAGATGCGTTGGATACAGTTGCATTGGTGAAGGCAATGACTCAAACCGATACTGAATGGAAACAAAAAGCTGCGAGACAAGTCATCAATACCTTTGATTCAAATTCCTCATTATTGGTCGATCTCGTCCCACTCCTAGAAATTGATGCGTACAAAACAATGGCAGCACACGTCCTTCTTCTTTCAAGTAGGAGGCATCATAATGAATTGAAATCCATTCTTCCCACAGCAGCAACGATTTGGTTGGATGCTCCCTATGATGAGGAGCAGGTTTTGAGTGCACTCTTCGATACTAGTATTTCTTATGCCGAGGATGATGATCTGTTACAACGTTTCATCAAAGGAGCGAGTGTCCACCCGCGCGGATCTATTCTACGAACATGGTCAGAAATGCTAGCACTTCTCGATGAACGCGCTCCGATTCTTTTGGATATGATGCGAACCTGCATTAACGTCCTTCCAGAACAATGGTGGTCAACTTGGGCATTGGATTGGCTTGATGCCCAACTTTCAACTGCTGCAGGACGTGAATGGTTAGCGCATCATCCGAAAATATGGCCAGCACTAATCTTCAGGCCGGCGGGAGAGTCTCTTGGTTTGCCCGGCCATCATCGCCAACATCTCGGTTATACTGAACTAACGAACTTGAAACTCAATCTTTTGATGGTTCCCGAAGGGCCAGGTAATGCAGCTCTCATGGATGTATATGATATGATTCAACGTTTGGAACATGACGGCCCAGTGCATCAGGGACGCCTACATCCGCTAGTCGGTTGGTTGGCATGTGATGTCGAAACGTGGCCCGATTTTACGATGGAAGAATTACTCGATGGTAACCATGAGATTGCAAAACTTTTGATTGGAAGAGCGATGTTGCAACGAATGCGTTGAATTCCGATGAATTGAAATGTAACATATGTGAGCCGGGGTTGCCGTACGTGCAACATCAGCCTGAGCTACTGTGAAATTGCAATGAAGTCTGATACCAATGATACGGTCCGCTATCGAAGACTGGGAGGACCCTTCGGGGAGTGAATTCCGGTGCAAAAGCGGAAACCCGGGCTGGACTATGGGTCCTCGATCGACTTCGGGATGAAATCGAGACAACCATCCGGCTCTACAGTACGCCCTGATACCGAGGGTCAGGCCTTCGAGGAAACAATGAACAAGGCCGTTAGGTATCAGGGCACAGCTTTTCATAATATTTCTCCAATTTGAAGCGATGTCATCAAAGGCTTCATGCTTCAGCGAACCATCATGCAAGCGGACCGTTCATTCCGTCGATGTCTCATCGGTGGAACGTTCGACCGATTTCATTCAGGACATCAGTTGTTGATTCAAACAGCACTTCGTCAAGCTGATTTTATCGAGGTTCATGTGACCAATGACGAGATGGCTCAGGCGAAAGGTGGTTGGATTCAATCACTTGATGATCGAATGGAGGCATTGCTCACTTGGTTGAGCGAAATAGCACATCTGCGTTACGAAGTTCATGTTCTAAACGATGCACATGGCCCTGCACCGAATCATCGAACAGCCGACAGCATCGTTGCAACGGTAGAAACGATTCCGAGATGTCATCAGATCAACGAACGAAGATACGAAAATGGACTCCCTCCGTTATCGATTCTCGAAGCACCTCATCTCAATGATGAACTTGGAGGGATCCTCTCATCAAGTCGGATTCGACTTGGTCTTATCGATCAGGAAGGCCACCCATGGATTCCACCTTCCTATGAAGGGAGGATTCTGCGGATGCCCGACATTTTAGATGATGAATTCAAAACGCCAATGGGCGAATTGTTTGAAGGTCCTGAGGATGCTCCCGAAGTTGCACTCTCGGCAATGCTTGAAGCCCTTCCTCAGTATAGTCGAGCACTGGTTGCTGTAGGCGATGTCACTGTCAAAGGCCTAATGGATATGGGAGTCATTCCTGATATTGCATTTGTTGACGGACAAACAAAGCGAGAAGCATTGGATGTTTCCTTGCAAGTTCAGGCCGATAAATTCTCGCTTCACAAGAAGGTCACGAATCCACCTGGCCAATTGACACCAGACTTGTTGAATGCAATACGTTGGTCTCTTGAGCAGGATGAACCGGTTTTGATCGAAGTCGATGGAGAAGAAGACCTTGCTCCCATGTTTGTTCTTGCCACAGCTCCACTCGGAACCGCTATCGTTTACGGACAACCCCGGCAAGGTGTTGTTATGCGTATCTTGGATATACAAGCTAAGCATCGTGCTAGGAATCTTCTTGTTCATTTTGAGGCCGAAGAATGACTGAATTACCACTCGTAACCGTGACCGTCTGCGCTCGCAACGGCGAACATTGGGTCGAGGATTGTTTGAATGCAATCCACGCACAGACACATCGCCCATTGGAGATTATCGCAGTTAACGATGGCTCAACGGATTCAACAGGGGCGAGCATGGATCGATGGAAGCAGTCCAATGGTGAATCGGACGTTGCAATCTCCGTCATCCATCAAGAGGAACTTGGATTATCTGCAGGTCGAATGGCTGCTCTTGAGGCGGCCAAAGGGGAATGGGTTGCTATTACCGACATCGATGTCCGGCCAGAACAAGACTGGATAGAACAATTGTTACTAGCAAACGCCCCTGTTGGTGAAGAAACCGTAGTAGCCGTTACAGGGAGAACCATCTTCCAAACACATACCGATCTAGTGAGTCGCTTCAGAGCAGTTGAAATTGCATCAAAATACCGAAGCAGACCAAGGCGCACATCATTGGCTAACGGTCCTTGTTCGATGTTTAATCGCCAAGCACTAATCGATGTTGGAGGCTTTGATCCAAATTGGTATCATGCAGAGGATATGGAAGTCAGTCTACGATTGTTGAACGCAGGTGGAAGCATTGTTTACGCTCCTGATGCGCTTGTATCACACGTACCAGAGATTGGAGTTCGTCGCTTCTTGCGTAAACGGCGACGTGATGCTCGTGCGCATGTACGAATTGTTCGACATTATCCGTCCCGTCAACGCTCAGGACCTGGTTTTGATTTCATTGGAAGCGCAGGTATTGCCTTGTCAATTTTCCCGATCACAATGCTGATGATTCTAAGTCTAATACCACTACTTCTGGAATTACCACTAGATCAAACACTGCAAGATTTGTGGCAAACCCAGTTAGCCCTTGGTGGATTGATGTTGGGCGTTTTAGTTGAATTGATGTTTTGGCGAGGTCCATTAGGAGTAATCACTCGAAGTATTAAGAAAGACGGCGGAAAAGGCGGTTTGTTTCTTGCAATCTCTGTTCGTATCCTTATTCTGAGATGGTCGATTGCACTATGGCAAGGGCTCATCCTTGGTTGCATAGATGCAGTCTTTGCACGCAATGGTCACAAACGATTGTTTCGATGATCTCACATGACGGTATCGTCACCAGGCGGTGCTCGGCTTGCTGCATTGAGAGCAAAACCAAACGCTACGAGTGTGACGGAAACGGAGTAAACACCGAGGTCAATCCATGCCATGTGCATGGCACCATATCCGATATAGAATCCAAATCCGAGGAGAAGGCACCATGCTCCAATAGTTCGCATCAAACCACCATCTTCACCACCGACTAAGGCTGGCCATGTATCATTGAGTACAAGCGAGCGAGCAAATCCAGCAAGACCGCCATCAACGTTCTCATTGATCGATTGTAGACCAAGACCAAGAAGAGCTAGACAAGCGGCGATGAATACACCATCACCAGGAACGAAGACAGGAGCGCCATCTTTGTTTCCAAATGCATCAGCCAATGTTTCGAAGGTAAGAAGGCCTCCCCACGACACTCGGTAGGTAGGATGAATCTGCCCCATCATATTGAGAATAGCGAGGACAAGACCCCATGCTCCAATGGCAACGTACCACTTAGATAGGGTTACTGAAGGTTTGATGAAGATGTCTGCGAATCCGCCAGAATCTGTGTTCTCTTCACTGCTCATGGACTTGCCGACCTCCATTTGCCATATAAGAACAACGAATCATAGTGGGCGTTGTTGACGGTAGCGGCTGTTAAACACAGCTCTCATGTTCTCATCAGCACTCATCATGATTTCTTGAGTCTCAACGTTGCTTGGAATACAGGAATTGATTTCCTTCGAACGACCATAACGGCCACGACTTCGAGTTCTAGCGGTAATGAGTCCGAGCATATCGAGATTAGCAATGATTCCAGAAATTCGACGTTGTGTGAGCGATGGAAGGTTGAGATATGAGCAAGCTTGGTCATAGACGTCGTACAACTGACCTGTCTGGATATTTTTCAGACCATTGCGTTCGTTGATCAAAACAGCAGCCAATACAAGTTTCTGTTGTGTAGGCAAGCCTGCAATGACTGGTTCAATTTGGTCAGCCTCGATTTGATGCTGAGCCATTCGGACGTGATGTTGCTCAACCTTTTTGTCTCCGAGTTGTTCTGCCTTTTCAGTTGAAACGCGAAGCAAATCAAGAGCGCATCGCGCATCACCATGCTCTTGGGCTGCGAATGCAGAACAAAGTGCTATGACGCCTTCTGAAACTACCTCTGGTACGATGGACTCATCCGAGCGTTGACGCAAGATGTCCTTGAGTTGTTCAGCATCGTATGGAGAAAAGAGGATGTCCTGTTGCCCAAGTCGTGATCGGACTCTAGGGTCGAGGAATTCTGTGAATTTGAGATCGTTGGAAATACCGATAACACAAGCACGTGCTTCGTCAAGGAAGGAATTCAGATTTGTGAGATTGTAAAGGAGATCATCTCCAGCTTTTCGAACGAGGTGGTCGATTTCATCAAGGACGATGACATAAACACCTTTTCTAGAATCCATTCGTCGAACCAATTCCTTGAAGACGCGGTCTGTTGGCCATCCAGTGAATGGTATCTCATCGATTTCATGTTCCTCGAGAAGACTATTTCCAATGTGTGACAGAACTCGATATTGCGTATCAATTTGTCGACAGTTGACGATTACAGGAGTGATGTCCCGTCGCATTTGTTCGCCTTTTTCCTTGAGTAGATTTGTAACGTGAAGTGTAACTGCTGTTTTTCCAGCACCAGTCACTCCGTAGAGAATCATGTTGGAAGGAATTTGTCCGTTCAAGGCTTCGACAAGATTGAAGGCAATTCTTTCAATTTCTTTTTCACGGTGAGGCATGACCATAGGGCGATGACTATGATGAAGAATCTCTTTATTTGTGAACAAACTTTCTTTGGAGAGCAATTTGTCGAAGATGTTTTTCTTCATTTTTTGACCTCCATTATATACCCCTCGTTTGGGAGGCTTACCTCTCGCACCGGGGTAGTTTCTGTGAGTCCGAGTCCCCCTCATAAGGATGACCGTTGAAAATAATTGAAGGTCTTTATTATTGGACAAAAAAAGATTTTATTTCAGTGCAATGATTTCGGGGAACTCCCTTATTATGAAACAAAAAATATCTTAAATTTCAAGATAGATCCATTCCGAATTCTGGAAAACCCAAGTGTCTCCATCTTCAAGATGGTGAACATTTTCTGGATGGTTTGGAAGTGAATCGGTCAACACAGGTTCGAGTTGTGATTGTTGTGAATCGACAAAGGTGTGAGTGATGAGAAGTGTGACATCAGGTTGAGATTCCGCTAATGCTTGAATGTCGTCTGGTTTGTGATGGTGATCGGATGGAACCCATTGAGGAAAGCCCATTTCAACGACGGCGAGTTGAGATTTTCCAATAGCTTGTTCAAGATTATCACAAGGGCCTGAATCTCCTGAGTGAACAAAAGAGCATCCGTCCGAGTGCTGGAAGCGATATCCAAATGGGTCGACCGCATCGTCATGATGGACCCTGAATCGCTCCCAATCCCATCCATCGATGGTACCCGTTTGTGTCTCTACGAAACGAACGTTATCCAATGCATCATCAAGGCTACCAGGAAACGCAAGGGAGCAGAGTTGCCGAAGGCGTTCTCTTACTCCACTTGAACCAACGATCGTGAGTGGTCGTTCACCTTCTCGATCCGAGATGTATTTTTTCTCGAGTAAAAGAAATGGTAAACCAAAGACATGATCCCCGTGAAGGTGAGTGATGAAAATGGTTTCAATATCTGCTGGAGAAATACCTTCACGTCGTAAACTGAGAAGAGCGGTTGGAGGAGCATCGATAATGTGTTTTCGATCGAAGATAAGGAATGAATGATAACGGAGATGAGGCAAAAATGCATTACCTGTTCCGAGCATTCTTATCTCGTGGGCCATAGACTACGGTCATTAATCCACTCTTTCAACCCTATGATACAAGACTATGGGCACTAGAGAATGATGATAAGTAGCCCTCAATTGGGAAAAACTGTCGCGACATAAGAGGTGTATTCATGAGCAACTGGTCCGCAAAAAACCCCTATAATTCCAAAATCACTGAAAACTACATCCTCAATGGCGAAGGATCTCGAAAAGAAACTCGCCACATCGTCTTCGCTTTGGGCGATTCTGGTCTTGATTACAAAGTCGGTGATGCTCTTGGAGTATTGCCAGAGAATCCCCCTCATATCGTTGAGGAGTTAATCGAAATACAAGGCTGGGACCGTGACCAAACCGTTGAATCGCATAAGGGCGAGAAGGATCTTTACTCGGCCCTCAAGAAAGATTACGAGGTCCACATGGCGAACAAGAAGTTCGTACAATCATTGACTAGTAAAATCGTATCATCGGGCATGTCTATTTCCATGAGTATTGTCAAGCGCAGTCGCGATAATATGGATTGGTCAAGTTCAGCCGAAGGCGATTTGCCACCAGGATTGAACTCGAGTCTTCCCTCCGATGATCCTGCTTCAAAGGTCAAAGCTATCGTTGCTGATGCAAAAGCAATTGAGGATTACCTATGGACTCGAGATTATGTCGATATCATGCGAGAATTCAATGTCAAGTACTCTCCTGAAGAATTCCTTGAATTAGCCGATCGCCTCAAACCACGTCTCTATTCGATTGCATCTTCTCACGATGCACATCCTGGTTTTGTTGAATTGACTGTTGGTATCGTTCGTTTCAGTTATCATGACCGCCAACGCGGCGGATTGGCCACGCAATACATGGCTGATGAAGCAGTTGTCAACGAGACCGATGTCGGCGTCTTCATGTCGCCAACAAAGTCGTTTATCCTTCCAGAAGATCCAAACACGGACATCATCATGGTCGGGCCTGGAACAGGTATCGCACCGTTTCGTGCTTTTATGGAACAACGTGTCCATGACAAAGCAACCGGCCGTAACTGGTTGTTCTTTGGCGACCAATCCGAGAAGACAGAGTACTACTACAAGGATGAGATTGAAGGCTGGCTCGATGGAGGTAATCTGTACAGATTTACCACAGCTTGGTCAAGAGATCAAGAAGAGAAAATATACGTTCAACATCGCCTCAAGGAGCATGGTGCTGAAGTATGGGAATGGTTTGAGAACGGAGCATACTTCTACATCTGTGGTGACAAGCAATACATGGCAAAGGACGTACATCGTGCCCTCATTGATATTGCAATAGAACACGGTGGTATGTCAGAAGCGGACGCTACGCACTTCATCGAGAAGACCATGATGAAGGAACAGAAGCGTTACTTGCGTGACGTGTATTGATTCTTCGCTAGTCATCATCGACAAAGACTTCGATTGTAAATGACTGGTTGTCATGTCCCCAATAACATCGGCCAGGCTCGTCTTGCCGGATTTGGAAGTGTTTCGTTGCAAACTCCTTTCCGAAATCAGAATGAGGTTTCTCGAATCCGATTGCAATGCGCTCACTGTATCCTCCAAGTGAACCGATCCCTGCTTTCGCTGGCTGGCCATCGACCAAAACTGAACGGAAAACAAATGGCGTTCCGTCGCCTGGTTGCATAGGATGGTTATCATTCGGTACGATCAAATCTTCTTCGGTTGCTGGGCGGGTTTTTCTTTCTAACATGGTATCACCAAAGACTACAATATCACCGTTGCTTATTAACTCTTTGAATTTAATAATAGGAGGCTGATATTGGAACTCTCCGACCGCTTTGCTCATAGGGTGTCTCGTTCACCCAACGGCTATGGGTTTCTCGAAAGTCCTCATTGCAAACCGCGGTGAAATCGCGCTTCGAATCATGCGAACGTTACGAGATATGGGTATTGAAGCAGCGATTATCTATGGCAAAGAAGACCGATTGTCCCTACCGGTTCAACTTGCAGATGATGCAACATTCAGGGATGTGATTAATCCTCTCGATGCATATTTGGACATCGAAGCGGTTGTTCAAGCAGCGAAAGATATGGGCTGTGATGCAGTTCATCCTGGCTATGGTTTCCTCGCTGAAAACGCTGGTTTTGTGAAACGCTTGGAGGAGGAGGGTATCACCTTCATTGGACCGAGTGCTGATGTCATTACATTACTCGGTGATAAAATCGAGGCGAGAGCTGCAATGGAAGCGGCAGGATTACCAACAGCAAAAGGATCATCAGAACCGATTTCTGAAGCGTCAGTCGCTTCAGCATTGGCAGATGATATCGGTTATCCAGTCATCATCAAAGCCGCTGCTGGAGGAGGGGGAATCGGAATGCAGATCGTTGAACAGGAAAGTGAATTCGAAAGTGCGCTCAAACTGTGTCAATCGCGAGCAAAGTCTGCGTTTGGAGACGATCGAGTCTTTGTCGAGAAGTACATTCAAGGTGCTCAGCACGTCGAATTTCAAGTTCTTGCTGATGGAAAGAATGCGATTCATTTCGGTGAGCGTTTCTGTTCGATTCAACGGCGGCATCAGAAACTTGTTGAAGAAGGGCCTTGGCTTACTCCCGAAAAGCGACATGAGATCGGGTCATTGGTTTGTAAAGGTGCTGAATCTGTAGGATACAAGGGATTAGCAACCTTCGAATTTTTGCGTGATGCGAACGGTGATTTTTACTTCCTAGAAGTCAATCCACGAGTTCAAGTTGAGCATACGGTTACTGAATTGATAACAGGGCATAATCTTGTTGAATTAGGAATTCGGGTGGCCCAAGGAGAAGCACTCTCTCTCAAGCAGGAGGATATTGCTTGGCGAGGCCACAGCATCCAGTGTCGACTCAATGCGGAGGATCCTGCTGAGTTTATTCCAAGTCCTGGGCGTCTTTGGGAATGTCATTTTCCATCCGGATTCGGGGTGCGGGTTGATACACACGCTCATCCGGGATATGAGATGCCAGGATGCTTCGATTCATTGCTTGCAAAACTTCTCGTCTGGGGTCGAGACCGTGAGGATGCTATACGACGTATGCGAACAGCACTCGATGAAACAGTCATTACTGGTGTCGAACATTTGATTCCACTCCATCGAAGAATTATGGATGAAGAAGATTTCATGAACGGAGATATAACCATTCAGTATATCGATATGCATCAAGAACTTCTTGGATGAGTGGTGGTATGGACGTTCTTATTGTCGGTAGTATCGCTTACGATAGCATAACCTCGCCTCAAGGTTCAGCTCCTAATACATTGGGCGGATCTGCAACATATGCAGGATTGGCAGCATCATTACATCAACGTCGTTTGAATCTCCAAAACATCGGTCTTGTCGGCGTCGTAGGTACTGATTTTCGAGATGAGGACTTTGCAACATTGACCAACGCCGGATTGGATACGACAGGCGTTGAAGTTGTTGAAGGCTCCACTTTCCATTGGATAGGTTCCTATCACGGCAATATGGCTCAAGCAGAAACGCATGAAACCCATCTCAATGTATTCGAAACCTTTGAGCCAAAAGTGCCGAAGCATGGTAAATCCTCAACAATCACATTCTGTGCTAATTTGCACCCATCCATCCAGTTGTCAGTACTCGATCAATCCAGTCCTGTTCGCGCCTCCATTCTTGATTCGATGAATTTGTGGATCAATATTGCACACGATGAGTTGATTCAAGCCATGAAACGAGTCGATATTGTTGTCATTAACGATGGAGAAGTGACAATGCTTGCCGGAACGGACAACCTTGTTCAAGCAGCAAAAGAAGTTCAAGCAATGGCATCAATTCCAACACTTATCATCAAGAAGGGAGAACATGGAGTTCTTGCTTTACACGGTGACGAACTGATCGTCTTACCAGCTTATCCTACAAATACCGTTGTCGATCCAACAGGTTGTGGTGATACCTTCGCAGGCACACTCGCTGCTTGTCTTGCTGATGGAGAAGGAGTTATCGATAGGAATGAACTTCGTAATGCATTGATACATGCAACAGTATCAGCAAGTTTTACCTTGGAAGATTTTGGCACAAAAAGACTTGAATCGATCACGGTTGAATCCTATGAAAATCGATTGTCTGACTATTGTTTAATCTCTGGGATTTCAATCGATGCGTCGTAGTCCGTGTTGACTTGTCTGAACAGGAGCTGTCTCCTGCGATTCTGTAAGGGCACTGAATGAAGAGGGGACCTGATTTTCTTCCTCTTCTTCTGGAATGTGTTCGCCCATCCTCTCGATAATCTCTTCATCGATTCCATGTTCTCGTAATTTTGAAATTCTGTCTTGAATTTTATTTACGATCGATGAGAATCTTCGAGGAGCATCTTGTTCAGCCTGTCGACGAGATGATGCAATTCGACGTTTTGGAGAGGTTCTAGGTTGAAGACGCTTCTTTTTTCCTCTTGCATTACGACGGATTCTCGGGGCGGAATTGGAGGTTGTGACAGGAATGTTGTTCTGGCTAATCATTCCCTGTTCCACAAGTGAAGGTACCTGTTCAGCCTCTATTATCTCTGGATTAAATAGTGGTAGGTCTGGAGAGGTAAAGGCATCCGGAGTTGATGGGATATGTGCTCCATCCGGTCCGACAAAACTTGGAAGATGCCTTGTAGGTATTGGCGTTAAGGATAGTCCCTCAGGTTCTCTTGCCCTACCGGTCGCTTCTTGAATCATCTGAGAAGAACTCATTGGTGGCTGATGCATTGGGATAGGAAGGGGAGCATCGCCCAAGAATTGAGTGTTTGAAATTTGACCTGGTCCACGATTTGAATGGATGTCCAGCGGACTTGTATGTCCTCTTCGAGTTCCAACATTTGCGATTCCCCGTTCAATGATTCCATGTTGCTGAGGGTCCAATTCGTCAAACAGTGTTAACTCCTGATCAATCGTGTCCTTGGCCCAACGAGGTAGAACTTCATCGATTTCAAATTCGTCGTTTTCAGGCATTGTCTCATTAAGGAAATGTGTGAGACTTCGAGCTGGTTCCAAATCTTGCATCGGAGCTGGAATGGCTTGTGCAGCATCATGAGCAGATTGCCGCGGGAATTCAGTATCTTCATTCAATAGGTCGACACCTAATCGGGCTTCTTCGAGCGTCAAACCATCGTTCATGCGTTGAATCATCGTTGACAATTTTAGCAAACGGGAATCGATTGCATGAAGCACATGACAATCACCTAATTCGGTGTCAAGGGTAAGTGTAGGGCGTTTGGTAAGGACCCATCCCGAGATCATTGATATTCCTATTGCAAGACCTAACAACCGCATATCTGGTGGTGTGATAACCCGCCAAGATGCGTAAAGGAAACAGAGTCCAATGAAGGCAACCCAACTTGGAATAAGCGTTGTATTGTGATGTTGCATACGAACGATACGATCATAGCGAATGTCGATGCAATTTCCGTTTTTGAATTCAATCGAAAGACGTGAATCGCCAAGGCTTGCTCTCGCTCGACCGCTTTCACCTGCCACGCGTAGGCCGTGGAGAACCATTTTCTCCCCAGACTCCGCAAGGCGTTCGTTGCGCCCTCTCGTCTGCATCCCAACGTGCAGTTTGAGCCACCTATTATCAATGCATCCCTTGGAAAGATGCTTCAGACAATTATTCGGCGTTCATAGGAGCGGCGCCACATCATTCGACTTTGCGAAGTTGAGCGCTACCCATGATTCTTGGTTTTGAATCAAGTTGAGCGATAAGAACTGCAGGAGAGTCCTTTATTCTCTGTAAAAGAGGTGTCTCCCATCGAACTGTAAAGTTCGTACCTTCAACGGATTCAATTCGGCCAACATTGAATTGTAAATCGATCGATGCATGAACGACATCTCCTGCCTCGAGTTGTTTCTTTTGAAAGGGTGAACCTGTCAATTCCATCGATGAAACGGTGTGGGCCTCGAGTGCAAGTGGACGGAATGTGTTCGTTTTCTTGTCTTCGATTTCCGGATGGGTGATGAGGCATGTTCCGGATAAACTCTCTTCTTTTGCATTACGAAGTGCAATTCCGACCCGATCTCCTGCTCCGGCTCGTTCGACATCATCGTCCATAACCTGCAGCGATTTTACTAATCCTGTTCCACCATGTGGTAGCATCGTGACTTCATCATGAACCGATACGACACCAGATTGCACGTATCCAATGGCGACTAAACCTATTCCTTTGACATTGAAATGCTGGTCGATAGGCACCACAAGAGGTAGTTCTTCAATCGAGGCCAACAATTCGGAAACGTTGTCCATAATAGTGAACAATGCATTGCGAAGTTCGATACCACCTGCTTTTTCGAATGTCCATTTTGAAAGACCAGCTTGTTTGAACAAGGATTTGGCCATATCTTCGTCAATCCATTCGCCCTGAGGAGGAGCTATCACAGCAACTCCGTGTTCAATGCCTGCACTTGCGAATGCGACCAAAACTTCACCAAGAGTCGCGTCGATCGCTGTAACTTCGATCAGACCGGCTCTAGCAGCGGAGAGAGCGTTAAGCAGTGGGCGAAGTCGTTCAGGATATTTTGCTGGACGAATCAATGACAGAATACGTGTTTGCCCATCTACTATCTCTTTGTGAACATAGGTATGGACATCGCGTTGGTCCGTCGATTTTGCGACCTCTTTTGCAAGCTCATCACTTCCTACCATTGCAATGTTCAAGACGGGCATATTTCCGCCCACCAAACCTTCTTTCATCAATTCTCTTGTTCGGATTTCCGCTTTGACAACATATTGTTGCGGATTTCCTCAGCAATCGCCCATTCCTTCTTGTCATCATCTGTCTCAGGATCAAGTTGAGGAATTGGAATAGGGCGCATCATCGAATCGATAGCAACCATGAAGAAATATCCTTCACAAATAACACGCGTTTCCCAATCTGATTTTGTCATGGCACAAGCAGTGACTTTCACGCCAGCAGTGTGCGTGCTAGTGAATACTACGCGACCAGTTACTTCAATCAAATCTCCTTGTCGAGCAGGAGCTTTAAACGTCAACGTATCGATTGAAATGGTAACGAATTCGCGATGTGCAAACTTGGAACAGGCAATGCCCGCCGCCTTGTCCATTACCGAAAGTAATCGGCCCCCAAACAGTGTATTGTAAGAATTCGTATCCTGTGGAAATACTTCCTCAATCAGAGTAACGGGTTCGGTCGAAAATGGTTTCATGCCTCTCGCACGCCTCCATATGATATGAACCCTTAGCGTGAAATGAGGTAATGGTCATTGATTTATCGTATTTTGAAGGACGAGCGAGATAGACGGTAGAGCGACGAGGTTTTAGTCCAGTGTTGATACGGTAGTGTTAGGTGACACCATGGCCAATGAAAACCGACGAACAAAAATTGCGTTCTTTCTCGTGATGTTGATGATTCTGACCCCACTCGCTAATGGAGCAAGTATAACCAATTTCAGTTCTGGATCGAGCGAAGTTGAAATCCTTCTCAATGATGCTGAGGAATATTCGGATAACGTTGATGGAGCAATCGACTTGCCCCTTGATGAATCGATTACCTCTGCTAGCATGGCAGTAAGTTCCGATCCTGCAATACATGGTGCACACACTCGAATTGACATCGAAAGCATGCCCCGTGTTTGGAATCCAAACTACAATGGACAGACCACGTCGTTCTCAAAGGCTGAGGATTTCCAGTTTGAGGATGGTTCGACCTCCACACCTGTTTCGTTGAAGGCTGAAGGAATCCTGACCGATTTCGAAAGTGATATGGCTGGTTTCATGGATGGTACGTCACCTCCACTCCAGTCAGGTGCTCCATGGTCGCATGGTTCGCTCTTTGGAGGAGCTGTGGTTCCTACAAATTGTGCATCAGGTAGTGATTGCTGGGGAACCGGTCTCTACGATATCGATTACACCGATGACAACAATGGTGCTTCCTTCAAGGAAATTCTCCTTTCACCTACGCTCGACCTTTCATCTTCATCGGCCGTTAAGGACCCCTCGGTCTACTTCGATTCTTTCCATCAGTTGATGACATTAGCAACATCAGGAACTAATCCAAGTTACAAGTATCCCGATTGTGCATACATCGAAATTCGTACCTCCCCAACGCCTGTTTTTGATCCAACATCAACTTGGAACCATATCGATATCGACATCCAGAATTCATCCGGTCTTTCCTTTGGTTCAGGATATTATCAGGTTGGAAATCAAGGCTCTCAAAGCAAAATTGACGGTCGATGCGGTGGCGTTTCGTACAACGATTACGCACTCGGTGGCACATCCATCTCCGCGTTTAATCCAAGTGGTTGGGCCAATATCAAAATAGATCTCTCTGACTATGGAGGAAATTACATCGAACTTCGTTTCGTTATGGAGTACAACGACGTATCTGCTGGAAATGGTTACACCATTTACAACACCACCTCAATGCCAGGTTGGTACATCGATAACTTCCGCTTTGGAAGCACACTACCTCAATCCGGATGGATGGGTGTTCGAAACATTTTGCCGAACGTTCAAGGTGGCGAAAACCATCCAAACGGTTACGGTATTTTGGCGATTGAAGCCGAAACAACAACGACCGCCGTTCTTTCCCTTGACATTCTCGATTCACTAACAGGTCAAGTTGTCATGGACAACAATGGGGATGCGATGTCCGGTCTTGTTGGGCCGACTCATGAGTTGTGGGAGATCAATTCCTCTACCTATCCAACAATCGATTTCAAATTCAATTTTGATTCGGGTCCTGACCAATTGTCAACACCGGTTCTCCACGGTTTTTCCATCGGTAGCCGAATTGGAACCGGATTTAATCAAACCATTATCTCAGCCAATCCACCAGAAAATGGAATTTGGGCTTCTCAGGGTATTGGAGATTTGATGATGTACAATCCTACAATCCCTGATCATTCATTCAATCCTCCAATGGAGCGTTCTCACTTTAGTTATCCTATCGCATCGATTACGCCCGTCATCCAAGACGATTGCGCCGAATCACCAGAAATTTTGGTGACCATGGGCGGATACGGAATTTTCATGCAAAATAATGTCAAATACACGCTGGGTGAAACTGCAGGTATGCCAGATTCAGCGTTTGGATTTTCTTCAACACTCTCGTATCAGAACCCGTGCAACGTTGCAGGAATGTGGTTCGATCTTGAATTTGCTCACCATGCTGAACAAATCGAAATCGATGTCGCTGACGATGGCGATATGGAGTATTCCTTCACAGAACCAGCGTTTGACATGTTCGGCCGTCAAACCAAGTTCATCAGTTCAAAGGACGCCAATGACGTTCACTATGGGTCCGATACACGAACGCTAACGCTTAGTTTGTCTGGGTCGGTCGATGGCGGCGAATTTATGCTACCAGTTGGAGCGACCATTCATGCCGCTGAAGTTGGTTTTGATAACAACCAAATCATTTCAACCACCAATGCTAATGAAGGCTTTAGTTGGAAAATCATGTCTGGATTGGAAGAGTTCAACCTCGGTGAAATCGGTAACATGACACGTGGTACACAAGAGATGTACCCTGTTGAAATGAACCTCACCTCTGCTTTGAACACCCTGATGCAAAGTAGCTTAACTCCAACAGCACATATCGATGCAAATGGAAATGGATGGAAGAAGTTCCGATTCAGTATTGAAAGCCTGAATGCGACCAGCGGTTCAACCATCGATTTGGTTGGCCTTGACGTCGTATACGATGTGACGCATTACCTCACAACTGCAAACGATTTCTCAAAGGAACTTGCTCAGGGTGTTGCGCTTTCCAGTTCAACAAGTGGTTACGCCACCGTTCCAATTGCAATGCATGCTGCGAGCGGAGGAGGCGTATCGTTCTCCAGTCTATCCGTCATCACTTCTCCAGGGTATACCACAACTGCATCGCTTGTTGGAAACCCAGTCGGTATTTACCCGAACGGTGAGATTTACGAGATCATTACCACGCACACAGTTTCTTCTTTGACAGGGTCAAGTTTCCAAGAAGCGTCTCTTATCTTTGAATCCAAAACTGGAACCATCGAACTTGCGTATTCCGATTTGAACGGATTCACTGAAGTTGAAAACTCAAATAACTACATCACACTACAAGCATCTTCAGTTTCTGATATTGTAGAGGGCAAAGAAATCACCTGGCGCTTTACCGTAAACAATGTCTGGGAGGATACCCAAGAAGTTCGAATTTATGCAGGACAAACCGCAGCCAACGGTGTTAATGGATTACCAGATGCTATTGTCCTTGCTCCAGTCGGTGGAAACGCAGTCGAGAACGATGCTGGAATCACATTGTTCTCTGTTATCAACGAAGAAGGAATTGCTCAAGACCTCGATGCTGGAAATTCAAACCGCTACGTTCGAATGACTGGAAGTGTCCGTCTAGAAGCACTCGATGTTGCTCCAGACCCACTTAGTTACTTCACTGTGGTCGAAGAGCGAAGCATCAACAGTTCAGGTGAACAACCGGTCTTTGAATGGTCAGAGATCGCTAACCAAACAGGAACCATCGGTGGAAACTTCGATTGGACCATGGACTTGGGACCAGCCACTGCAGGAGATCATTACTACCGATTCCGAATAACAGGTTACGAGGGTGGCGACACCGTTTGTCCAGCTTCGGAATACCGTCCTGACGATGCATGTGCGATTCCATTTAATCTAACCATTGACCAATTTGCACCGGAACTTGTTTCGGTCAAGGTCTTGAATGGACAAGTGGATCCAAACTTCGAAGCGAATTGGCGAAGTCTTGTCGACGATACTTGGGTTATTCCATCGAATAATCAGTACATCAAGGTTGGAGTAATGGACTTCCAAGATCTTCCAACAACCATTGACCTGTACTACTGGGTTGAATATCAACACGATGCCAACAGTGACGGAATAGCCGATGAAAGCGAATACGCGATGGTTGCTTTGACCGGTGACGGAGCTTATCCAACAGCAAACTACACTGGTAACTACAATGATTTGGCCAATCAAGAGAAAGATCCAGTCGGTCGCGTCAGCATGTACTTAGAAGGTTTTGACCTTGCTGGAAATGCGATTGATGGTGGTTCTTACGGTATTTTCGACGATGAAGTGACCTATGCATCGATGCCTTCCCGCTCGCCAGAGATTCTCAAGTTCAATATCGAAAACTCAGTAGGAAGGCCTCTAATCAACTCGAATCATCCATCCTATGAGGGTGATTGGAACCAAACCATGTATGCTGGTAATGATTACCATCTCATCGTTGAAGCAGAGGATAGAAACGGTTGGAGAGACATCGACTATATTCAGGTCGATTTAACCAATGACCGCGATGATCTTACCCTCTACTACTTCCCTCGAAATGAAACCGCTTGGACCGATAGTCCACACATCACTATCGTTCCAGAGGGTGAAGACTCCGATGGTCCTCAATTGCTCCAAATGGATGGCGAATCTCTCATCAATCCGTTTACTGATGAGTTCTATCTCGATCTTCCAATCCGCATCAATTGGGGTGTCGTTGGATTGCAAAATCTTGCATCTCCAGTGATTTCAATCGCTGACTTGGATGGAAATGAGAAGCGCAAGATTGTCGGTTCAACAACCGAGATTACCCAATGGTACTATTCCGACGGAATTCGTCTTGATGTAAGGACCGATACTTCCAACGATTTGATGATTACACCATACTTTAGTGACATCAGTGAACCATTTACTTCAGATGTCCGTGAAGGATACGTTTACCCTGGTGATACGGTCTCGTTTGAAGGGCAATATGCTTACATTGACGGAATTCTCGACAGTGTCTACATCTTGCCTGAAATGGAACTTACACTAGAAGTTATACGTCTTGCCGCTGACCAAAGCACCGAAGGTGGAGTCCAATATTTCCCTTACGGAGCAGGTGGTGCTGATGGTTCTAAGCAGGATGGCCAGCCAACCTATCACACCTTCAAAGGGGGGTCATTTAACATCAACATTACCGCCCCGATTTCAACGAATGAATACACCTACCAATTCAGGCTTGTCAATCTCCCTGAAGGTGCGCTCGACACGACGGAAGCTTTCTGCGCAACCTCCACTTCCTTTGGATGTGGTGAATTTGTCGTCAAGGTCGATGCAAACGCACCATCGGTCAAGTCCAATACATGGACTGCAAGAGATGAAGCAGGGACTGTCCTCGAAGAATCGGTTTCTACCTCAAATTTCCGTTGTATCGATATTTCGTTGCAAATTGAAGAGAAAGAAGCCCTATTCCAAGGTGATGTTTCAGTTGCTTGGAAATTCTACGTCGATCCTACGAGCGATGTGACATGGCCGTTTTACGGACAAATCCACGGTATTGATCCGCTGACTGCACCACTCTCATTGACGCCCGTAGCTGGTGGATATGCTGCAAGTGCGGATTGTGTTGATCTTTGGCCATCCATCGAACAAGAATTGCCGACACAAGAACAAATCAACAACATCGAGGTTGTCTTCTGGGTTGTTGGTTCAGATTCGGCGGGTTCACCAGTTCTCGGTGGAGGGCCAACTGGAGATGGTTCGGTAGCACCAATTTACTCTGCTGAAGCCCGATACAATTCTTTGTACAACTTCATTTACGAAGAAGCAAGTTACTCCGTTAAAGAAATCGATCTACTGCCACGTTCACCTGAAGTTGGTGAATCCATGACCTTGACCATTGAAGTGGTTAACACGGGTTCAAAGGCTGGCGAGGCAACACTACGTATTCAATCGGTTGTTGATGGTGGGATCCCTGTAACAGAAAAGATAGTTACGTCGAGCCTTATTCCTATTGATGGAGAGGTCGACGTAGAGGTTAAACTGGAATCGTTCGTCAACCCAACCACAGGTATGTACTACCTCGTCTTTGATGATGTAACGGGTGATTTGCTATACAATGGTTCGAGCGGTGGTGACAGTTTCAATGTTAAGATTGCAAGTGACAGTGATGATTCTGGAATGCTACAGTTGATTATCGTCATTCTCATCGGTTTGATTCTTGTCATGGGTCTTGTTGGTCTCGTTATCATGCGTCGTGGTAATAACGACGTGGATGATTACCTTTACGAAGATGAGGCCGAAGCAAAAGCCTACGCAACATTACCTGGTCAAGGTAGTGAAACTGTGACACCACCTGCAGACGTCAGCCCACAAATGGCTGAAGCTATGCAAAAGTTCCCGCAGTGGTCACAGGCTGAAATTCAGGGTTATTTCGATCAAGGATGGGATATCGCCACCCTACAAGATTGGCTTGATAACCAATGATGGAAGTGACCACTTGAGTGTGGAATTGTCTTGGGAAGACATCGTCTGGAACGATCCAGATGGTGGAAGCATTATCCTTCACGGAGTTCTCCCGACGACCGTTCATCCACAAGCATTGAGACCTCGCATCGAATGGCACGCTCTTGCCTTATTGGAGGGTCCAGAAATTGAGGATGTTTGGCAACTTGAAGAAGAATCTGAAAAGGAATCTCCAGGAATCAATCTTGCCTCAGCTATACTGGGTGGAGGACTCGATTCAGCTTTAATTGAGGATTTAACCCAACTTGAGGAGATTCAAACTGGGCGATTTCCAGATCCTGAACCACGTCGCTTGCACCGTCTTGCCCTTCGACATAATCGTCCAGTATATTGTATTGAACCAACACTTGATGATACTGCATGGGAGGAACAACGAACCCAAGAAGCCAAAGTTTCTACACACTGGCGAAAACTACTCTCCATGGTTCGAATTGGGAAGAAATGGAAGAAGGCGGTCAAAGTCAGAATCTTTGATGCAGTCCCTCCTCCAAAGAATATTCCAAAGGATATGGCAACCGCTTCGGTTCTAACTGCTGCGTGGTGGGATTTGACTGAATCACGGATCAATACCCAACTCTCGAAAGCCCGAGATGAGCGATTTGCACAACGCTTACGCGGCGCTCTTGCCGCAGAACGCGCCAAACATGGAGAAGATGCGACCTTACTTTTGCCAATGGTTCAAACTTGGCGTCCTACCATTCTTGCAATGCTCAATTCAAATCCTGAACCAGAGGAGATTATTTCATCAACAGGGCCATCGGAACAACAGGAGGAGGAGTGATGAGCGGCAATATTGACGTTACAGTCGAGAATCAACTAGTTCGTTTCGTTGCTCCCGAACCGATAGATGGGGATGCAGTTATTGAGCACCTAGATGGCCAGCGCGTCGGAAAGATGGTTATCAAAGCACTGCGCAGGCCGCGTGCTACGCTCGTAATCGATCCTGAAGGACGTGTTACCGTTCATGGTACTCATCGTATTGAGGCTGCACGAGATGCTGCAAAGGAACTATTGCTTCGACTTGGAAAAGATGATACGGGTCTGAAAACAGAACTTGGCCCGATTATTGCATCTTTCTATTTCAACACTCCAATCAAGGTTCAATCAATTGTTGGCCAATTGGGTGCAGGAGAAGGTGAATACGATGTTCGACTCGATTGCGGAATCATCAAAGATGAACGACACGATCTTGTTCTTCATGTTTGGGAGAATGGACGTTGTGTTGTCACAGAAGGTCGCCACCCGAAAATGGTTGCAATGGCTGCAGTCTATTGGCAATCGAAATTCAAAGACCTTGGAATTACAAGTTTTTGAGGGTTCAGCATGGTCGATGCTCACCGGCTCTGGAAAGGACCGATTCTTGACAACCATTTCCATCTCAATAGAAAGGGACGATTTCTAGATGCTGCAAAGGATTTCAAGAATGTTGGTGGAACACACCTCGTTCTTGTCCATTGTCCTGATTTTGCATCCCCACCAACATCATTGAAAGAACACCGAGAAACGTAT
>CEVR01007717.1_pt1 | contig 33831 bp, 16 predicted proteins | sample 356541 | NCBI WGS metagenome assembly CEVR01 (sample SAMEA2623734, study PRJEB7988) | marine metagenome | isolation source: saline water (ENVO:00002010), including
GTTTTCGATTCAAACACGGGAGTCACAAACGGCTTCTCTAATGAATGCAGTAATTCAGCGGTAAATGAAATCATGATTTTTACATCTAACGACGGAACAAATGGTTGTGAACTTTGGATTCTTGATCAAGACAATGTTCCATCCTTGATGATGGATATTCATCCAGCCGGAGATTCAATTCCTGGTCGTGAATTAGGAATTCATGCTGTTGATACCGATCGAGGTACTCGTTTCTTCTTCGATGCTGATGATGGAACCAATGGACGTGAATTATGGGTCAGTGATGGAACGCCCATTGGAACAATAATGCTTGGTGATATGGAATCTGGAGATGCTATTGATTGGACATCCGAAATAACATCATGGATGAATGGAGCTGTTTTTACTACTCATGGACCACAAGGCCATCGAATGTGGTGGACCAATGGTAGTGTGACTACTTCGATTTGGCAAGCGCCTTGGTTTTCGAGTACGGTATCATCTGATTTGGTGAACCAATCCACTGCCTTGTCCTCCCTTGGACAAGGGTTGCTACAGGGAGATGAATATGGTCTATGGTTTGCAGCAAAAGATGCTCAAGCTGGACTTGAGATGATGTTCCTCAGTATTGATGGAACACTACATCTCTACGATTTACAACCTTTTGGTGATTCATCACCTTCACAAGGATTGTCGATCGAAGATGGTTTCATTATTGCTGCCGGTGATGGTACTGGAAGACAATTGGCTAAACTCGATCGTGATGGAGGCTATCAATGGTTGACTTCGATGACAAAGGAGGGGACAACAACACCAATTTCTGTAATGGCTCCTGCCTTTGGAATTCAACAACTTGGTGACATCCTTGTATTCGATGTAGTCTATCGAGGTGCTGATGCGACCTTGTTTGGTTACTCGCTCACTACAGATACATTACAAGAATTGAGCAACAGTATCCTCGCACCAGGTCATAGTAACGAAGTTGTTAGCAATGGGAATACGATTTGGTTCGATTGCGTTCTTAGCCATACTGGTATGGAGCTTTGTCAAACCGATGGTACTGTAACAGGTACGAAATTGACCGTTGATTTGATGCCAGGAATAAGTACAAGCCAACCTCGCTCGATGGCTTATGTTGATTCAACCCTATACGTTCTTGCTCAAGGACTAGATGATTCAGGAACCAATAGTGGACACGCTCTTTGGTCTATTGAAGGCAATACCGTTTCTTTGGTTCTTGACGTGTGGACTGGGATTGGGAACGACTCCAATGCTGGAACATATGGGAGTCTAACAGCCACATCCAGCCATCTGTTATTCATTGCAGATGATGGCCAATACGGACATGAGTTGCATCAATACCTTCGACCATCAATTCGTGATCAATGGATGATTTGGGATTGATGACGATCGATGCAATAGGAGCAAGATTCACCGGGGACATACGCTGGATGTAATTGTTCCTTGGGCGTAAGTGGTTCGCGACATGCAAAACAAATCGTTGTTCCAGTTTCTGTTAAATCTGGAAGGAGAGCAACTCGCTTGTCAAAGACAAAGCATTCACCATCCCAATAGTCGCCACCAACCTGTTCGAAGTAACCTAGAATACCTCCCTCAAGTTGCTTGATATTGGTAAACCCGGCATCCTTCATGATGACGCTGGCTTTCTCACAACGTACACCACCTGTACAGAACATGACGATTTCTTTGTCCTTGTATGATTCATCGAGTTCTGAAACAGCCTTTGGAAAAGCTCGGAAGGTGTTAATGTCTAATTCGATGGCATTGTGGAAAGTACCTAGTCGTGTTTCGTACGTATTTCGAGTATCGAGTAGTACAACATCGTCATCATTGAGAAGTTTCTCATGAAGTTCGTGAGGAAGGATTCTTCCATCGTTTGTCTCAACTCGATCAAAATTTGGTAGACCTACAGAGATTATTTCAGTCTTGAGACGAACATTCATCCGATTGAATGGTTGATGTTCAGAATAGGATTGCTTGAAAACGATATCTGCAAATCTTTCGTCATCAGCAAGATACGAACGGAAGGAGTTGATTTCTTCCTCCGGGCCAGCGACGAAAATGTTGATTCCCTCATAACTGAGCAGTATAGTACCTTTCAGACCGAGTTCATCGCATCGTTGCTTGAAAGGTTGACGTAATGCATCCCGGTCAGGAAGTACAACGAACTTGTACCCTGCAATGTTGAGGTGCTGCCCCGTCATGAAGATTCGTCCAATATCATCCTCTTATGTTCATCGATTAACGACGCCAATCGTGTTTGCTGGCGAGAGGGTGACGCCAACCTTGTCCGAATGCACGTGAAGAAACACGAGGTGCGGGAGCCATCTGCCATCGCTTGTGTTCGTTTGCTTCAAGACGTTGCAATACCGATACTACGGTTGCGTGATCAAAACCGTGTTCAGTAATTGCTTCTGCTCCAAGACCCTGTTCGATATGATAATTGAGAATAGCATCAAGTGTTTCGTAGGGAGGGAGCGTATCATCATCCCGTTGATTAGGTGCAAGTTCTGCAGAAGGTGGCTTGGTCAAGGTCGAAGCATTGACTGGAGGCTTTTGCTCCCTTGCAATCGCTCGACGATTGAAGACCTCGGCAAGCCCGTAAACTTCCATTTTGTAGACATCTCCCAACGGCGTATATCCGCCTGCCATATCACCGTATAGAGTACAGTATCCCTGCGCAAGTTCAGACTTGTTTCCAGTTGCGATCGCCATTCTCCCTTGTGCATTTGCATGTGCCATCACGAGGATTCCACGTAAACGCGCTTGAATGTTCTCTTGAGCAACTTTAGCACCTTCTTCAAGCATTTGAGCAAGTTGTTGTTCAAGTCCTACATGATGCTTGTCGATCGGAATTGAAGCATACTGCATTCCGAGCGATTCAGCAGTGTATTTCGCATCATCGATTGAATGTTGAGATGAAAATCGAGAAGGCATCGATATACCGAGGACGTTTTCAGCCCCAACAGCTTCTGCCGCTACGCATGCAGCGACAGCAGAATCAATACCACCACTCAAGCCAAGAACAATTTGTTCAATACCTGATTTTTGACAGTAATCGCGTAATCCTACCACAACCGCATCTGCCAGTTCTTCAAGGACATCAGCGCGTTCTTCTCCTACATCTGTTGCAGAAAAGAAAAGGATTTCACCCTCAGAATCATCCATGGAAATCCACGTAGAACCATGTGGATCATTAATATCGACAAGAAGGATACCTTCCTCCCAAGAAGGAGCGACTACAACCTCTCCAGAAGGCCAAGCAGCAAGTGACCGGCCATCGAATAGGAGATCATCGTTACCACCTATTTGGTTGGAAAGAAGGAACGGGTGTCCAAGTGTTTTAGCAGCTGTTCTAGCTACGTTAAGACGGGTTTGAATTTTATTGGAATGATATGGAGAAGCTGAAAGATTCACCGTTGCATCAAGATTAACACCCTGACGGCCCCATTCTGCTAACTGTTCTATCGGATCAGCATCGTATTCGGAGGGGGTTTCACCTGCTACCTGCCAAGCATCTTCACAGACCGTAACTCCCAATTCAAGTGGTCCTGAAAGAGTTCGAGCAATTCCTGGTCTATCATCGGAATCAAAATATCGTGCTTCATCAAAAACATCGTACGTTGGTAACAACTGCTTACGTGCAACTATCTTCACAGGTGCTTCATTACCAAGCAAGACGACACCATTACCTGGCTTTCCTCGAGCATGGTCTGGAATGGTGGGTGTTCCAATCAACGATGGAATCTCAACATTGAGTGCACACGCTGCTTGCTGAGAGAGTTCCACAAATTTTGATTGCATCAAAAGATCACGTGGAGGGTAGCCACAAATCGCAAGTTCTGTGCTAACGCTAGCAACGGCTCCTGAGTCTGCTGCAGTTTGAATAAATCGTTCAAGTCGTTCAGCATTGCCTGCAATATCACCCACGGTCGGATTGAGTTGAAGCAGAGCAATGATGCTTGCATCTTGCTCGCTCATGACCATCCCACATACTCAGGTTTCATAGAAATGATGTATCATTTGTATTGAAGAATTTCACCGTTTGCATCCTTATACCACCAACTGCCATCTTCCTGGTTTTGCCACCACCAAACGCCGTCGGAGCCTTGAGTCCATCCATCGGCAGAGGTTGCTTGTGTAGATGTGGTAGCTTGGGCGCCTGCTGTTTCGACAGGAGTATTTTCCTTAATCGGTTGATTCAAATTGAGATCCGCATCATCATCGATGTAATCGTCTTCATCCTCATCAAGATAATCTGAATATTCATCCCATTCATACTCTGACTTTGATCCACGTCGCACCGTTGCATTTCTTGCCATGACCAACAATGCGAGAATTATTGAAATGCCTAGAAGCGCCCCGATCGAGCCTAAAACCGGATTCACGTCACCAAAGATTGACTCGCTAAAAGAAGGTTCACTCGTCGGACGTACGTCGACCGATGGACCATTACCAGTCGCACCATTTTCAAGAACAACTTCAATCCATTGCAGACCTTCTTTCTCCGGAGCCCAATCGATGAGGATTGTGCCGATACCACCTTCAGCAATCTCAACTTCGGTCTGTCGAAGAACCTCAGAGGTACCATCTGCACGAACTACGGAGATGGTCGCATCGGTGGTTCCATCCAAGGTTCCAACATTCTTAACGAAAATCTGTACCGCGGTTGAATCACCGGTCTGGAGATTCAATCGAGAGTATTCCATTGCTGGAGTCTCTAGTTCAAATTCCGGTTGTCGCCACTCCATGAGCCACGATGTAATCGCATTTCCGGCGGATTGTCCTTCACCTCCAAGAACGAGGTTTCCTGCAAGATCACGGCCTTCGACAAGGACGAATACTGTGAATCGGTCGATGAGCATGTCATCGGTGATGACGCTCAAATCCATCGTACCGGTTCCGACAAGGCTGAGGCCACTAATTTCGGTACCTTGCAAGAGGAAAGGACTGTTGCCTTCTCGAATTAATTCTCCTGTCACAGTGTCCTCAACCCACCATGCAAGTCGTAGTGACTCGAAATCGATTCCACCTTCCTCAGAGAGGACGATGGTTACTTCATGTTCCTGTGCTGAAAGAATTGAACCAGGACGCGGCGTCTGTACCTCTTGAGGTTCTGGACCAAGTCCATCAACAACCATCCATTTCACAGAAGATCCTTCCTCGGTCGCATCAATACCTTGCGGTGGTAAACATCCAACCGACCATGTCAGTGGAATGGTTCCAGATGCTGGCGGTGATTGAAGTTCAACGTTCCATATCCCATCGTAGGTTTGAGCTGTGTAGATTTGTCCTGCGAACATGATATCAACACTGCAGTTGAAGTCCGGCGTTTCTTCCGTTGCTTCGAACACCAAACCACCAGTTAATTCAAACTGTGAATTTGGTGGAATTCGTGCCCCATCATCAAGTACAGTTCCCTGAGTAAGAACCAATGATACCGTCTCTTGAGGAATCGTCAGTGCTGGTGAGAATCGCCAACGTAAAGCAGGGAAGGTTTGGAGAACTTCTTGCCCAGCACGATCGATAATTTTCACACTCGGTTCGCGGAATGTGTCACCTAGGTCCGGTGTTGTCCATGCCAACTCTAGTTCAGTAACCAACCGAGTATCCTTTTCATATGGCCCCGCTGCTGTTCCATCCAATGCGAGCATATGACAATCATGAATGATCAAATGAACACTATCCGAAGTGCATGAGTCCGTTCGGAAGTCCCATGTAAACGAGAGAGGAGATGTCAGAATGTTCACTCCAAGCTGAATTTCAACCGTGGTCAAATCGGATGCACCATTTGGTTCTCTCATATCGACTCCTAACGTATAGGTTTGACTTGGGTGCAACCATGGTTTAGCTCCACCAGTCCACGACATTGCTGTAGCCGACAAGGTAGGAGGCCCATCAGGGCCGATTTGATACATGAACAAATGCTCACCTTCCTCGGCTGTCCCTGCATCCTCAAGGATTTGGCCTGAAGCATCCATTCCGACCAAGTAACCTGCGACCTTCTGGCCTTGAGAGCCCATCGAATCGTCAAACAGAAGAGTGTAAATGCCGGTTGAGAGGGTCAAATCGGTTGGAATGAGTAGTGAACGTTCCTTGTATTCATCAGGACTAGGCCATCCATTTAGATCGACATCATCTGCCCATTCCCTCCACAGCATCACATGGACGTCTGAAGGGAGTAATACTGGATCAAGTATCTGGAATTGGACCGTTTGGCTCGGCGAGGAAAGACGGTGATCGTACCACTCAACCGTCGATGCGATGACGGCCGGAGAAGTTGGATCGATCTTGAAGGTACGCGTGTATTCTGATTCGTTGATGATGTCGCCACCATTGAGTGGAATGACACGAACTGTCCAAGTCAAATCTCCAAAGGAAAACGGCGCTACATCGGATACATTCCACATATCGACATCGAGGGACGTAGTATTGGCAACCATGGTGTTGCCTTGCCATAGTTGAACCTCAGCATCTCCGTCTGCAAAAGCATCGATACCATCAATGCCCTCGTACCCAACATCGATTGAAAAGTTCAATCCCATACCTGCTGCGAGATATTCTGTTGATGTGTCGATGAGACCATGGTCTCCGCTAATTTCAACCGACTTGACGGCCAAATCGTTCTCGAGCGCTTGGCCACCCCCTATACCGCTCCACATGTATTGGCCTGGACGTGAAATAACACTATTATCGAGAACGAGACGCATCGAAGCCGTTAACCAATCTTCATCATCCCATCCTTGCTCAATTCGGAATTTGACGGTGATCTCGCTCATTGTTGCTGAGATTTCTGAGATGTTGAATGAATCTGTTGGGTGTAATTCAACCAAAGAACTGTCGCCTTGACCAAGGGCTGCTCCTCCTCCTGTTGGAAGCAGCCATGTTGCGTGATTGTTTTGTCCTTGAACGTCGAGACGTATCAATGAGACAGACCGTGCAGCATCAATACTGAAGCGAGTTGTGAACGAAAGCCATCGTTGTGAAGTCGTGAGTGGGGTCGATGCATTCTCCATAGTCACCATACCAGCAGCAACCTCGTCACTGAACTCCATATCCGTGACTTCAACGATCAATTTTCCATTGGAAAGACCGGTGAATGGGAAGGCGATAGATGGCGTTGAACCAGGTGTTCGATAAGCTGAGTTAGCTGCCATAACAAGCGGTGATTGTTGATCCGCAGAAATGGTCATCATGGTTGCATATGGTGCTGCAAGATTAGAGAAGGTTGCAACTCCCTTTCCATAAACTTCCAGTTCCACAAGGGCAAATCCTTGGCCCAAATTATTCAACAATGCACTTTGGCTGTTCAATGTAGCCTCAAGGAGTGCTTGTTCTGATGCATTGAGTTCAAGACGGAAAACTGTTTCATTATCGAGCGTTCTCGAAAGAATCGTCGAACCTGCGATTCGTAATGACATTCCCGTCATGTTACCGTTTTCACTTGATACCGATACTGCGAATCGTTCCAAATTTGATGCTGGGATCCATGCTGAAGCCTCGGCAAGTCCGGAAAATCCAAATGATACTTTATGGGTTTTCTCACCTGTTGAGAAGTGATCTTGGAATCCCCATGAGCCAATTCGTACATCTGGATCGCCCCACTCCAACAATCCATCCCCGTCCATGTCCAATGTTGGAGCATGAACGCGTTGACCACTAGACATAGTCACCTGAACTTGATTGAGCAATGCAGGTTGGGATGAATTGTGCATAAACATGATTTGGAAGGCGTGCTCATTTGGAGAAAGAAGTCCCGAGTAAGGCAAGGAGATCGAAGTCCATGGATCGGATTCAGCGTGTCGGACGAAGGCATCAAAATCCTGCATAACAGCAGCGATTTGATAGGTTGCAAGTGGAGAATTGCTCGTGAACCAAGGTGAATGTACAGTTCCGTTGGTAACGGACGAAATTGCACCTGCGAGATAGGTGCTATTGTTGAGTGTCCAACCTCTTTCGGTTGGATCCAAGGAGAATGTATCCTTGACCAAACCACCAGCTGATATCGATTCAACAGAGGGCATTGAATTGCTGTCCAATCCTTCAAACATCAATCGAACTCGCAATGAACCGTAACGTTCCCAATCAACTGCGTCGAGATGAACTCTCGTACCCTCAATGGATTCAAAACCTGAAATATTGTCTCCGGTTTGTGCATCGATAAGCGTCCAATGCAGAGTGGATCCCAGTGGCATATCTGCATTGATGTGCATTGGTGCATATGGACCTTCAGCCAATGAGAAACTGTTGGATGTATTGTAGCCGAATGTCGGGCTGGTCCATGCCGTCGTGGGAGGAATGACGACCTTGACATCGTCAACAAACCAATAATCGCAACATGTACCGCTACCAGAAGTTTGCTGAATGCGGAATTGGGAAGTGGAGTGAAGAGCTGCTACCGGCAGAGTGGTTGAGTATTGGAAGTTGCTAGTTTGTGAGCCACCACCTTGGAATGTATGGAACGTTGTCCATTGACCATTTGCAGTTTTGTATTTTAATTGGAGATTTTCTCCTGAATCAGGAGTTTCCCCACATCCTGAACGACCTTCGTGAACCCATGCATGGAATGGGATATTTGACCGACCAGCGAGATTTGTTGCTGGTGAAGTTGCGTGGGTAGAACCAGCATAGGTTCGAAGTGAACCTCCAGAACTACCATTGTAACCACAAGATTGGGAAGTCCAGTGAGTACTGTAACTGTTAGAAAAAGTCCAGCCTTGTGCTCCATTGTTGAAGTCATACCCTGGAGCTGACCCATCACCGCTGAGTATACCTGCCTGAGAAAATGTGTTGTTGTGATTTGCATCCACATGGTTCCAAGATGAGTCTCCTTCCCAAAGCAATGTCTGAGAATTTTCCATAGTCGCAGATTGAACGGTCATGTCGAGAGAAGTGATTGCACCAGTGCTTGTTGGTACATCGAGTTCAAATGGTGACAGACTGATTTGCCCTGGCCGGACATCGACGGTTACTGGCGTTCCTTCTGAGACCAAATCAGCCCCCTGCGCCTCACTAAGAAGCGTTGCTGGAGCGGGCGGAACAAGGGATACGTACGGCCCCATGACGAACAAAAACAGCACGAACAATGCGATGCCTCGTCCCTTGGAAGAGCCGGCCATGAGTTTGCCTAATTTTCAAAGGACTTGAATGTGTCAGTCCTTTCAACTGCTCCGAATCAAGGGAGAGGTTGAAAACGAAGGTGCATTTCGCAGGCCATGGTTCGACCAAGCCCTGCGGGTGAACTCGATGCTGTCGCTCTTGAAACAGCTCTTCTTGAAACGTGGAAGAACGAACACACATTCCAGCAGTCAATCGATTCCAACAGAGAAGGAGCACCTTTCATTTTCCTCGAGGGTCCACCGACCGCCAACGGAAAACCAGGGATTCACCACGTTGTGGCTCGGGCATACAAGGATCTTGTCTGCCGGTGGAAGTCGATGGAAGGTTTTCTTGTCGAACGTAAAGGAGGCTGGGATACACATGGCCTTCCCGTCGAAATCGAAGTGCAAAAGCGACTTGACCTCATGAGTAATGAGGCCATTGAAAACTTTGGAATGCAGGCCTTCAATGATGCCTGTCGAGAAAGCGTTTGGACCTATGAAAGTGCATGGCGTGAAATGACTGAGCGCATGGCTTACTGGGTTGATTTAGATAATCCATACGTCACACTACACAACGATTACGTTGAATCTTGCTGGTGGGCACTCAAGCAAATGTTCGACAAGGATTTGTTGTATCGTGGACACAAAGTTCTGCCATACTGCCCACAAACGGGGACATCCTACTCCAGTCACGAAGTTGCCCTTGGTTACAAGGAGGTTGAGGAGCCATCCGTTTATGTAAAGTTCAAACTGATCGACGATTCAGCATCAATCCTCGCTTGGACCACAACACCTTGGACTCTTCCAGGCAACGTTGGTCTTGCTGTTGGACCGGATGTTACCTATGCGCGATGTCGTGTTCGTGAAGAGCCAGAGGGCTGGCAGGGACGCGGTGGTGCTTCGGTTGGCGAGGAGTTGATTTTGGCAAAGGATTTGATGGGTGAAGTTCTTCGTCACCATGTTGATATTATCGAGGAAATTTCAGGGTCGGAACTCGTTGGTAAATCCTACGAGCCACTCTTCCCAGAGGCTGTACCACGAGGCGATTCATCAACTGCATGGACGATTCTATCTGCTGATTGGGTTACTACAACCGATGGTACTGGTGTCGTTCACACAGCGGTCATGTACGGTGAAGATGACTACAATTTGGGAATGGAAGTCGGACTACCTGCTTATCACACGGTCAATATCGAAGGATGTTTCGTTGACGGAGTCCACCCTCAACTCGATGGAAGATATGTCAAATCGTGCGACGATACGGTAATGGAAATCCTTGTCGGACGAAGCGAACTTATTCCATCAGGACTTCTCTATCGTGAGAAAAGTTACCTCCACGATTATCCACACTGCTGGAGAACCGATCACCCACTACTCTACTACGCCATGGATTCATGGTTTGTTCGAATGACTGCAGTGAAGGAACGCCTTCTTGAATTCAACGATGGTGTCGAATGGGCGCCCGATTGGGTTGGCGAAGGTCGATTTGGTGAATGGCTACGAAATGTCAAGGATTGGGCTATTTCCAGAGAACGTTACTGGGGAACGCCTCTACCGGTTTGGAGAGACGAGGATGGAGTCATGAAATGTATTGGCTCAATTGCTGAGTTACAAGAAGAAGTTGCTAAAGCCAATGCTGCTGGATTAGACAATCCGGAATGCCCAGATGATGTCGATTTGCACCGGCCTGTTGTCGATGCATTCACACTTGTTTCAGACAATGGAAAACCAATGCATAGAGAACCATTTGTCATGGATTGCTGGTTTGATTCTGGTTGTGCACCATTCGCTCAATGGCACCATCCTTTCGATGAAAACAAGACCTTTGATTCATCTTTCCCTGTCGATTACATCTGTGAAGGTGTAGACCAAACACGTGGTTGGTTCTACACACTCCTTGCGGTTTCAACGACCGTCTTTGATTCACCTGCCTACAAGCGCTGTCTTTCACTTGGTTTGATTCTAGATGCTGAAGGCAAGAAGATGTCGAAGTCAAGAGGGAACATCGTCGACCCTTGGGATCACTTCAATCGAGAGGGTGCTGATGCAACTCGTTGGTACATGGTTACAGCCGGCGCTCCTTGGAATCCACTCAAATTTGACTCCAATGGTGTTCGCGAAACATATGCAAAGATGTTCCTCACATTATGGAACGTCTATCGTTTCCATGCCGATTATGCAGCCTTGGACTCCTTCGATCCCGTCGCCTCAGAATCACCCGTTGCACAGCGTTCCCGACTCGATCGTTGGATTCTCTCCAAACTTCATTCGACTGCGAAAGCATATCATGAGGGATTTACCAATTGGAACTTCCACAAAGCTTGTCGTGAACTTGAAGATTTCATTGTCAATGATTTGTCTAATTGGTACGTTCGCCGAAGTCGACGACGACTATGGGAAGAAGCCGATTCCGGCGACAAACTGGCTTGCCAACATACCTTGCATGAAATTCTCGTAATCTTGTGCCGATTAATTGCACCTGTCAGTCCATTCATGGTCGACACGATCCATCGAAACTTAACCGGAGAGACCGTTCATACAGCATCATGGCCGATGGGAACGCCTGGTTCAACCGAGGGTGCTACCGCTGATGCATGGAATGAAGACCTTGTTGCAGCAACTACAGAACTTCCTCCACAGGACATGGGTCTTGAACATGAAATGGAACTTGTTCGTGAATTAGCGGAAACAGGAAGAAGGATCAGAATCGATGCCCAGCGACGTCAGCGGCTTCCGTGTGCTGAGGGGTGGATTGTTGCCGGTCCTGATTTACAACCCTATCACGACCTATTGTGTGAAGAATTGAATGTTGAGAGCATCTCGGTTGAAACGGACCTCGATCGCTTCCAACAAGTCGAGCTCGCTGTGAATTTCCGTGCCCTTGCTCCTAGAGCAAAAGGCGATGTCAACGCTATCGCAGGTCAAATCAAGAATCACTCCGACCAAGAAACACTCCTGTCCGATATTCGCAATGGATCATGCACTATACTAGGTGTTGACATTCTTGAATCGGATATTGAAGTTCGACGGACAGAACGTGAAGGATACGCTGCTGCTACCATTACGATTGGAGAAGGTGATGACGCATCCCATGTCAGTTTGGTTCTTGATATGCAAGATACGCCTCATCTTCTTTCCAAGGGACTCGCTCGTGATATCACGCGTCGAATTCAATCCAAGCGAAAGGATATGGATTTGGAAATTGAAGCCATGATCGACGTTGAAGTATGGATGAGTGGAGCACCTGAACTATTCGAGGAAGATCAAGTATGGATTGCAAAAGAAACTCGTGCATCCGGTATCATCTTCAACGTGGAACAAAATCCAAGCGATGCTGAAGCATTCGATGTTGATGGAGCACAAATCGCTTATCGTGTTCACAAAATTTGAGGTTGAGAAATGCGGGTGATTTCGCTCGTTCCAAGCCTCACATTGACTCTTGCAGACTTGGGTCTTGAACCATCTCAACTAGTTGGTCGAACGCCTTGGTGCATCCACCCTGAATCGTTCGTCAAGAATATCCCAGTTGTTGGAGGAACGAAAACACCGAATATCAACAAAATACGAAACGCAAGACCGGACTTGGTCATAATGGATCGTGAAGAAAATCCAAAGGATGTCTATGAAGAACTCACCAAACTAGGTATCGAGACATATGTCAGTACAGTTGAACGACCAAGTGATGTTCCAAACCTATTGCTCGAGCTTGGACGTCGATTAAATCTTGAGGAAAAAGCCAACTCACTTGCTGAAGCAATTGAACAAGAGTTAGTCGCCTGTGAGCGAGGTTCAGGGCCAGTCGTTTTACCCATGATTTGGCATGAACCTCTGATGGCGGTCTCACCACAGAAGTATTCCGGAGCCTTACTCGAAACCTGTGGTTTCCAAGTTCCTGATATCGACCCCAATGGCAATGGATATCCTGTCGTGACTGCTGAACAGATCCATTCTCATGGAATTGAAGGACTGCTTCTTTCGAGCGAACCTCATGAATTCTCCAAGCAGGAAGGAGAATCGATCTGTGATGCTGTTGAAGCATTTGGCGGTCAGCGACCTTGGACTCAATGCATCGATGGTGAGGCGTTAACATGGTTTGGCAGTCACACTCTCACAGGGCTTCGCACCTTTAGCACGCTTTGCAAGGATTTGAAAACGGCTGATGTGTAGGCCGACCATGCGCAGAGGGTTTCTCGCTATCATGCTGGTTTGCAGCATGGTTCTAGCGGGATGTTATGGTGATGGAGAATCCATCGTCGAAACTGAAGATGTTAAACCAACGTGGGAGGATTACGTTCTCATTGATGAACAATCGCATGAATCTCCTCGAGAGTTCATTACAGTCGATTTGCGTACCAATGAAACAACCAACATGACTTGGGCTGTATTTGATGAATCCAAAGGCGGAAATTGTTGTGAGCATTACATTGCTACAACCATTTCTGGATCGATTCTCAACATCGGAGGAGAGTACCCTGTCTGGTCAGTTGATCGTGGACATGACTGGGACACATGGATTCCTGGCGTAACACCCGATTTGCAATGTCGAACATTTGTCCCAACCAATCCTGGTACCGAGGGTCTAGGCGAAGGAAGTATTGTTCAAGCAACCAATGGTGACATAATTTCCATGTCTTGGTTCCCGTACCCTGGTGGCGATCTCAAGCTTGACAAATTCTATGCAATCCTATACGATGATTCGGAAATGGAATGGAAATGGTGCTACAATCGAATAACCGAACCCTTCTATGACCGAAGTTGGCAAGTTGAAGTTGTTGGGCCGATTACATCGAGTATAGGAAATGGCGAATGGGCATCTCTTGTCGTATCCAATTTCTGGCATCAAACCCAAAATGCAGGGGGACAGATTTCTGTTGATGGATTGAATTACTATCCTATTCAATTTCCTGGCCGTTCATCAACACAGCCCGATATTGAGGTCGATTTGGACTTCACTAACTCTTCGCTTGACTTTTACTGGGATGTGAATAAGCCTCACAAAGAGATGCGCGCTTTTGCAGTTCCAAGTGGGGGATTACTATTCCCACAGTACTTCGATAATGGTAACGCTGCATTCCTAGATACTACTCTCTCGTGGAACGAACTTGCCGTACAATTCCCAAGTGAATATTGTCAAATCGATATGACTGGAACAATTCACTGCGTCGCAAATGCAGGAACCACTTTTACACACTATACTTCCGTGGATGGTGCTGTTAGTTGGAATAATTACACCTACAACCTCAGTGATGCTGCTTCGAGTATCGAAGAGTGGGAATTCCAGGCCAATGGAGAACATGACCTCTTCGTACTCAACGTGCGATACCAATCAAGCGAAGGACCGGATGTGGATGTTCTGTTCCATACCAGAGATTATACTCAAGATCTCAGCCCTGATACTCTCACTTACATCGGACAAGGAGATTTAGACTCAACATCAGGAGCTGGAAACGACATTCGATTCGATTTCGCGAGTTTGGCTATTCTTCGTGATGGAGGCGTCGTTGTCGCTTACCATGATTCAACACACGTAGACCCCTTGTTTGCGGTTGAACTCAACCTACCTGATTACCAATAATAAGGTCGTTTCAAGGGTTATCCTCAAAAGCCCTTGACAGACGATACAATGCGATGGTGCTGACAAACTTACCAGGTATTGGCGAGAGATTGATGAAGCGACTAGACGAACATTTCGGTGGCCGTCATGAACTTATCAAAACCCTAGAATCGGGTGACATCTCTCGAATTGCTGAGGTTGAAGGCATTTCGGCTAAACGGGCTTTATCCCTTGCGCGTGAATACAATGGGGCTGAAGCATTCTTCCTTGCAACTCCTGAGGCAGAGAAGTTGCATGGACAACTAATCGCCTCTATGCAACGATTTGCCTCGAACGCAGCAAGTTCATCTCGAATGCAAATGCTGATGCCTCTTCATCAGATCGACGAGCGCCGAGAACGTTGTCGTCAAATGTTGTCTTTTGCTCAAGAAGCACCCGAAGCATTTGCTCACCTACGTTCGTTGTTGAAAGAATTGAGTTACACTCGTCGACCAACTCAACGTTATGAACGAGTAATAGTAAGTCAACAGGAACATCCTGAATGGAATCAATATGTTCGCATCTTAACCCCAAGTGCTCAAGAGTCGTGGAAGGATTACACCGTCTTCAAGACCGTTACTTGGGTTGGTCGCAACGGCCCGGATGATGTTCCTCCTGGATGGTTAGTTCTTCCTGATGGTGGGCGCACGGACGTCATGGTTCCCGAATATACTCTCGATTGGTTCACAAATAATCGTAGGGCACTAAAGGTAATTCTAGATCTTATGCAGTGGAAAAATGAGGGAAAGGAAACCATTCATTCCACATTGGAAACTATTTTGCAAGAGACCGAAGGATTGGAACAACTTGCAACGGTATTTTCGATGATGAATGATTCCGGCGATGTTGAAACTATGGAAGGTATTCGGGACGGTTTGTGGAATATGGCCAAGGGAATGGAAGATGATTTGAATCAACGGATTTCAGCAGGAATGGAAACTGCATCGCTCGATTTGACAGGTTCTGATATGCTCGAAGCACTCGCTGATGCAGCCACATTCCAGCGAAAACTTGCATCGGCTACGGAAGATGTCATCACAGATATTCTTGAACAAGGGCGTAACGATTTTTCAGCCTATCTAGAACCGAGCGGATTACAAGCACCGTTTGACCTCTATGCCTCAAATTGGCCGGTCAAACTCAATCGTTCTGTCTTGGATAAGATCAATGATGAACTTGAACGACGAATCAATGACAGCCGTAACGATCACCTGCTTCGCTTAGCTACGAAACTTGCAGACCTCAAACCATTGTGTGAAACAACAATTCAGCGCTTGATTGAGCATGACATGTGGTACAGTATTGCTTCATGGGCAATGCATCACAATGCGCAGCTTCCGCAATTGGTCCACCATGGAATTTGGTTTGAGAACGGACGTCATCTGTTTATCGATGGCGAGGTTCAGCCAGTCAACTACGGATTAGGTTTGGCTGCTCCCAAAGGTGATAGGCAATCCATCGCCCTTCTTACAGGTGCAAACAGTGGTGGTAAGACCACTCTTCTCGAATTGGTCGCTCACGTGACAATCCTAGCACACATGGGACTTCCAGTACCTGCACAACATGCATTCGTAGGGCGCGTTGATGCTTTGCATGTGCTCGCTAAATCCAGTGGTACTCAAAGCGCAGGGGCGCTAGAGACGACCTTGGTCGATCTTGCTCAAGTCGTTAGCAATCCTCAACCCAAACTCATCCTTGCGGATGAACTTGAAGCGATTACTGAACCGGGCGCCGGTGCACGGATTATCGCTGGAATGTTGCGAGCGGCCCAACAGCAATCAAACTCAAGCATGGTCTTAGTAACGCATCTTGCACCTGCAATTCTTGACGCCTATGGTAAAGGGGACTTACGCATCGATGGTATTGAGGCTAAAGGATTGGATGAACATCTAGAACTGATTGTTGATCGTACGCCAAAAAGGAATTGTCTTGCTCGTTCCACGCCTGAATTAATTGTACGTCGATTGGTTGAGCGATCTACTGGAGATGCAAAGAATGTCTTTAGTGACATTCTTTCACTGTTTTAGTTCAGCATTGACGTCCGCCATCGCTTGAATAGTCAAGCATTGGTGCTTGGAATAAATCGTCACATGTTCGATCAATGAGAGGTAGAGTGAGCGTACTCTGTGACCAATCGATGGTTACCGCTCCGGAAGCTGCTGGTGAAGGAACATAGTCCTCCCCCGTTTGAGTTACAGTAAGGATGATTCCTTCCCCTTCTTGGAGAACTACGTCCATTGGCATGAATTCCATTAATGCTGTAACCGATGCGAACGGAACCAGAACTTCTTGCCCATCTCTGCCGCCAGCATGGAAACGTAAATCCATAACTGCATGACCGAGATGCATCCCCGTACCATCGGTCATTTCGATGAAAAGATGACCTCCTGTTAGGCCAGGTGTTGCATCAATATGGAATGTGGGCATTCCAATAATCCGAGTTTCTTCTTCGAATGGGCCGTAACTTAGAGTCACTGAACTGGTTGCTGAAACTGTCGATCCGGTTGGTGTAAGATCACTTCCGACCAGGACCAAGTCTTCAACATCCATTGGAGGGTAGGTTTGCTCAAAGCGCCATCCACCTCTATTGTCCTGCATTTCAACTCCTAAACTCGGTGCTCGCCCTTCGCCCTTTAGATACCAATCGAACCAATACAGCATTTCATCGGCCCAATCCCAGCGAAGCGTGTATGGGTAGGCTTCTGCACCTCGGCCAATTCCTTGTGAGGAATGACCTCCAACACGATCGGGATAATCATGCGCCCATTGTCCTGCAAGGGTCTTGATTTCAATTCCAGCATCAGCCACTTGTTGATGAACTGGGAACGACATGTGCGGATCGACGTTCCAATCTTGCATACCTTGAATCAGGTAGACTGAACCGTTGTAGTTCTGAAGAACTCGATCGAGGAACGAACGTTCTGTCCAATACGTGTTGCCAGCATAATCAACCATTCCTCCACTGAGATAGGCTGCTGGTCCATTGACATATCCTTCGATATAACCTTCGCAGAGAGTATGACTATCTTCGGTATCTCCATCGATTCCAAACGACCCATAAACACCATTGTGCATAATCATTCCACGTGCTTCCATGCTTCCGTTTCTCCACATCAGATCATGTACACCGATCAATCCAGACATTGGTACGATTGTGGCAAGGTGTGGGTTTCCAAAGGTAGCCGCCTGCCAAGGAGTTGATCCATCGTACGACTTGCCAATAATTCCAACATTACCATTCGACCATGATTGTGTTCCTAACCAAGTAACCGCTGCATCGATTCCACGTTGTTCATCAGTCCCCATCAGGTCCATGCAATGGTTTGATTCACCCGTTCCAAAGACGGACACTTGAGCAACGCCATACCCATGAGGAACATAGTTCTCAATCAACATACGACCCAATCGATTTGCTGGTGTGAGGGCATCCACATCGCCATCATCGTAGTATGGTCCGATTTCGGCGATAACAGGGACTTTACACGCATCACTCAAATTTTCAGTCGATGAATAATCACATCCTTCGATGATAGGAAGCCAAAGACCGAGATGGACCACTGCTCCGCCTGCTGCGCCTGCTCCACCATCTGCGACCGTAATGCTCGGTACTGGGACAAAAACAGACTGTCCAGTTTCTGAATACCCATAGGAACCGTTGATAGTCACTCTGGAATAGTTATCGGTATCATCGTAAACAATTCCTGAGCCATATCGTTCCCATGGTTCAAGATAATCGTCTTCAACTTCAAAGGTCAAGTTTTGAAGATCTTCTCCAAAACATCCCGAGAGAATGGAAGGGAGAAGAAAAATCATCACCAAATAGATGCTTCGCATTGGTCCCTCCGTCTCAAATCCGACATAAGACGCTTTTCGCCTTATGCTGATTCTTCTGAATCGCGTGTTTCCAGTTCTGCACGGACTTCATCCATATCCAAATCTTGGAGTTTTGTAATCAAATCTTTCAACGCCTCTTCAGGAAGAGCACCGGGTTGCATAAAGACGCCAATACCTTCCTTGAATGCAATCGTTGTTGGGATTGAGCGGATTCCAAAGGATCCTGCTAGAGCTTGCTCGACCTCTGTATCGACCTTTGCAAAAACAACGTCTGGAAATTCTTCGGAGACTCGTTCAAACACTGGTGCATAGGCTCTACATGGACCACACCATTCAGCCCAAAAGTCAATGATAACCAGATTGTTTTCCTCAATAATTTCATTGAAGGAGGACTCGCGCATTTCCACTGTTGTCATATCGGGCCCTATGGGTCACAGTATATGTGCTCATGCATTTCATCTAAGTTGTCAATCGACGGGTTGATGTGCTCAATGGCCGAGGCAAGGTCATGGGCAGACTGTCTTCAATCGTCACGTGTTTTCTTCTTCTCGGCGTTCTTGCAGTGCCTCAGGGGCTGTCTGAAGATACATCCAGTGACGATGGAACACAATCTTCAATTATCATCTCCGAAATTCTCGTCTCACCGAACGGTATGAAAAACAACGAAACCTGTTCAAATTGTTACAATGCCGTAGATTGGAACGGTGATGGAGAGTACGGGTCAAACTCAGATCAATTCATTGAACTCCACAATCCTACATCACATGAGGTCAATGTCTCCAACTGGGTCTTGGATGACATAGCAGACGGAGGAAGTGCACCGTGCCAGATTGCTAGAGATACAATAATCCCTGCGAATGGATATATTTCGATATTCAGAAACGCGTCACGCATCGAACTGGATTACTTTGATGGCGACAGTGTCTCATTAACTGATGATAGTGGAACGCTCATTCACGAGATTGCATATCCTGGTGAAGGCATATTCTATGGCAATTCATACATTACGCTCGAAGATGGAAGTTTGGGAAGTACCACTCCTCCCACTCCGGGTTTTGCCCTTGGTGAATCGTACTCGGCTGCCCAGAACATGGTCGGTTGCTTCGGTATCAGTGATGGAGGTTTTGTTGAATCCATGCTTCTCAAAGGACGCGTTGTGACCATGAACAGTGCCTCAGATGTCATCAATGATGGATATGTATTGGTTCGTGACGGTAAGATTGCAGCCGTCTGGGGTGGCGAAAATATTCCTCAAAATGTTGACCTTACAGGCGTTCCTGTAGTCGAGACAAACGGTACCATCTATCCGGGATTAATCGATACACACAACCACATGCACTACAATCATATTCCTTTGTGGGACTTTGATGTTCACACATCTTCAAAATCTGAAGAGGGAGGATATTCAAATCGGAATCAGTGGAAGAATAATCCCAATTACAAGCGAGATATCTCATGGATGAAGACCTTCGTTCAAACATCATCGATGTGGAATATGGCAGATCAACAGATGAAGTATGCTGAAGTAATGGCCGTTGCAGGAGGGGTAACTTCGGTTCAAGGATCACCTTCCAGCAACACCGATGCTTGGGATAGCATGCTATCGAGGAACATTGAGTTGTACAATTTTGGTGGCGATGGAAGGCATACGAAAGTCACGACTCTTGAGTCCGATTATACTGGCAACCATATCATATCTGGAAATGCAAGCAGTAGTTTGAACGCTTGGTATCTCCATCTCTCTGAAGGTGTCGATGAGGAAAGTCGTGCTGAGTTCGATGTTCTCGTCCAAAACAACCTCCTTGTTGGTGAACTGGTTGTTATCCATGGCACCGCTTTGACCTCTACAGAATTCCAGAAAATGGGTCAAGTTGGCGCTGATCTCGTTTGGTCACCACTCTCAAATCTTCTTCTCTACGGAAATACCACCGATGTTGTAGCTGCTGATCAAGCAGGTGTACGAATTTCTCTTGCACCGGATTGGGGCCCCAGCGGTTCAAAGAATGCGCTCCATGAATTGAAAATCGCTGATATGTGGAATATGAATAATCTCAATTCGTATTTCTCTGATTACGAACTTGCTACAATGGTAACCAAGAATCCTGCCCTTGCAAGCAATTGGGGTGATTTCGTCGGCACCATCAATGCAGGATTGTATGCTGATCTCGTTGTCATAGACACCTTCCATCAGGATCCTTATCGAAATCTAATCGAAGCCATAGATGCGGATGTTCGGCTTACTGTTGTGAACGGACAGCCTGTGTTTGGCGATGTCGATCTTATGTCTGAACTGAAAGGTGATGATTGGGAATTGGTCGAGGGGCCCGGTTTCGATAAGGCGGTCGATGTAACCGACCGTTCGATTACAGAAGGTACACAATCGTGGGCCAGCATTCTCGCGGGCATGGAAATGGCGATGGAGCTCAACCCTGACGATATTGCATCCACTTGGTCGTCGAGCACGGACAGTTATTCGTCCATGCAAGGTAACGTCCTCAACAATATTTTCACCACTGGAGATACTCGTCACTTCGGAATCATTACAGATTCTATGCATGCAAACACACATATCGATTTGATTCAACTGGAAGAGTACTATGACATACCGATGGAAAACGGAGATCGTACTGGCGTCAATGTTGTTCTTGAACCACAAAACAATACGGGTGGTTCGACGATAGACCCTGTTGATGATACTCCAATAGATGATACAAACGAAGACAATGAAACGGATACAAATGGAGATTCTGGAAGAGATTCAGAGTGCCCTCCAAACTGCATCCTTGGTGAAGATGTTGAAGATACGTCTGCTGAAGAATCTTCATTCTTTGGACCTAAATCACTGCTTGTCATCATTGTTATCATACTCCTTCTCGCTGTAGGATTGCTTACACGAGCAGGCGATGAAGACGAAGAAATGGGTGCTGAACAAACGGTCATTATCGAAAAAGAATGGCAGGATGAAAAGAAACAATTCGTTCCTGAACTACCTCCACTTGCTCCTCCTCCTGTAGCGGAAGAAGAGTGATTATTTCAGTTCCCAAACTGGTCCATCCGCAGTATCGGTAACGACGACTCCGAGTTCGTTGAGTTGATCTCGAATGGAGTCTGCACGCGGCCAATCTTTGTTGGCTCGTGCATCGCTTCGCTCGACGAGTAAAGCCTCAACCTGATCTGCAACCTCTGCTTTTCGTGGGTCTTCGACCGGTTCTGCTAGGAGAATATCTGGCGATGGTAGAATGCCTAGAATATCACCTGCGGTCTCCTCAAGCCATTCCTTTGCATACGTTCCAATTGCACGCTTGTCTCCATCATCGGTTCCTAAAGTCATCAACTGTTGTAATTGCTTAGTAGCAGCGAGCACCTTTGCTACTGCTTCTCGACTGTTAAAATCATCATCCATAGCCTGAGCGAAACCTTCGGCAAGTCGCTCCAGCAAACCGAGTGTCTTTGTCAACGGGTCTGAACTCTCCATATCCGGAGTTGGCAGAGCATGTTGACGTCCTCCAGTCGACATTCTCAATGCGGACTCATAAACTTGAAGAATACGATTATGATTACGTTGAGCATCATTGAGAAGTTGTTCATTCATATCGATCGGTGAACGATAATGAGCGTTGACTAAAGCAAGACGAAGAACTAGTGGATCTACCTTCTGAACAATGTCACGAATTGTCCAAAAATTGCCGAGTGATTTACTCATCTTTTCTCCATCGATGTTAACAAAGCCATTGTGCAACCAATAACCTGCAAGAGGAGCATGTCCTGTATGACACTCACTTTGGAATATTTCAGCTTCATGATGTGGAAATCGAAGATCGTGTCCGCCTCCGTGAATATCGAAGGACGTCCCAAAGTGATCTAGGCTCATCGCACTGCATTCAATATGCCAACCAGGACGGCCGTCACCCCAAGGCGAAGGCCATGTTGGCTCACCTGGTTTGGCCTGTTTCCAAAGAGCGAAGTCTTTGTGATCACGTTTTCCGCCACCTGTTTCGTTGACTCGCCCACCTGCGCCTTGTCGGACAGCATCGATAGATTGGCCAGTCAATTGTCCATACTTTTCAGGTGCTGAATCGACGTGGAAGTAAACACCATCATCTGCGACATAAGCATGATTCTTCTCGATCAAATCCTCAATGATGTGAATCATTGATTCGACATATTCTGTACAACGAGGGTAGTGATCTGCACGAAGGATGTTCAATACATCCATATCTTCGTAGTACGTCTTGATATTTCGGTCAACAATATCTCTCCAGTCCTCACCAGATTCAATCGAACGAATGATGATTTTATCATCAATATCGGTGAAATTTTGCACATAATCAACATCGTAACCTGATGCCTCTAGCCAACGATGAATCAAATCGAACGCGATATAACATCGAGCGTGCCCGAGGTGACAATGGTCGTAAACCGTCACTCCACAGACGTACATCGAGACTCTTCCTGGAGATTGGGTCGTGAAATCAACCTTCTCGCGTCGGCGTGTGTCGTGCACTCGTAATGGCATGTGAACATCCCCTCGGTGTCGTCACTCTCACTTGAAGATTGATACGTGAAAGGTGTGAGGACGTATTGATGACGGGGTTAGACATCAATCGCCCGGAAGGGATTCGGTTCTCATCACATGTTCTCCGCGACATACATCTTGTCAAATTAGCATGGATGGTTCCCCTGTGCTCTATTTTAGGCGCTGTAACGATTCATTTACTCCTAGGGAACTATCGAGACATCCCTTTCTTCATATCGGAAGCGGATTACCCTGGTATTGAACGGGTTATATTCACAGTAGGTCTCTTTGCATCAGCCGGATTGCAGTGTTTGCTAGCACTTCGATTATATGTTTTGTTTAAGCAAAAAGCAAGACCCAAAATTCTCCTTATTGCAACGATAATTGGGGTAGCTAGTTCAATCCATTTAGCAGTACTTTCATTCGCCGACATGTACGATCATCTTTCGATCCATGTCTACACTTCTCTTGTCGTGTTTCATGGTGGTGTTATGTGGGCAGTACTCGCTCACTTCTCACTACCAAATCCTCATCCAAAAGGACGTAAACTTCGATTAGTATCCTTAGCAACAGCGCTTATATCGCTCATTGTAATGACGATCTCAATTGGAAGAGGAATCGAGCAACGTAGGAACGAACTTTCTGTTCAACCGGATATGATTCCATTGGACGAACTTCAGCCATGGATTGACGTTGCTGCTCCCGCGGAATTCATTCTTTTCTTCTCATTGCTTGGATGCCTTGCTTCATTCACATGGGACATTATAGGACAAGCTGGCCAATCCGATGAGGAATGAGCGTTGAATGCTCAGATTCAAGCCGCTTTCGCTTCTTCGATTTTCACATCATTGGCTTTGATCTGTTCCCAAACCAATTCAGCAATATCTTTGACATCCATTTCTGAATCGATTGCAGACAAACCGTCCGTGACCATAGTTGAACAGAACGGGCATCCAACTGCAACGGTATCCGCTCCTGTAGAAGCAAGTTCTTTTGCGCGAATGATATTCACTCGATCATTACCCTCAGTGACATGTTCTTCCATCCACATCTGAGCGCCTCCTGCGCCACAACAGAACGAACCACGTCCGTGGCGCTCGGTTTCGACATCGACACCACCAATGGCATCTCGAGGGGCATCGTATTCACCACCGATGCGGCCAAGATAACATGGGTCGTGATAGGTTACAGAACCATCGTGTTCCGGTTGAGGTAATTTGCCTTCATGTTGCAGATGAGAAATCAACTGAGAGTGATGCATCACCTCAATATCCTCGCCTCCATAGTCCTTGTACTCCTTTCCAAGTGTGTGGAAACAATGCGGACAGGATGCAACGACCTTCTTGACTCCAAGTTCATTGAAGGTCTCCAAATTCGTTTCAGCTAGCATCTGGAACAAGTATTCGTTTCCAGCCCGACGAGCAGCATCACCACTACAACCCTCTTGCATACCAAGAATACCAACATCAAGTCCCGCTTCTTTCATGATGGAAATAGTGTCTCGAGCGACCTTTTTATTGCGCTCATCAAAAGAAGCGGCGCAACCTGCGAAATAGATGTACTCGGCTGGTTCAGCAACCTTCACATCAAGATCTGCTGCCCAATCTCCACGCTCGTGAGAAGGCAATCCGTATGGATTTGAATCGGATTCCAAATTCTCAATGGTTGCCATGAGAGGCATGATCGTATCTTCAACCGCCTCATCGAATTCCATTCGCTCCATCATAAGATGGCGGCGAGCATCGGTCAATTTTGGAACGTGTTCAATGTTGACTGGACAAACATCAACACAGGCGTGACAGGTGGTGCAAGCCCAGATCGACTCCTCACCAAAGCGAGCGATGATATCCTCTTCGGGTGTTTCTCCAGCGAAAAGTTGTGAAGCATGGTCGTTGGCATAGTTTCGCACATCGTGAACGATTTGCATCGGATTGAGCGCCTTTCCACTAGCATAAGCAGGACAGACATCTTGACATCGTGCACATGATGTGCAAGCCCATCCATCGATGAGGCTTCTCCACGAGAGTTGGGTATAGTTTGCAGCTCCAAAAGATTCGATATCGAGTTCTTCCAAAGATACTGCTGAACCGCTTTCATCGGTTGCAAGTGGTCGCATCTTTGCCATAGGCTCTGTATCGAAGAATGCAACATTTGGTAGTGCCATGACCAAGTGCATGTGCTTCGAAAGAGGAATTAGGAACAAGAAGGTGCAGATTGCAACCATGTGTGCCCAGTAAGCGGCATTGATGACCTCCTGGGACGGAGCGAAGGTATCAGCGACCCATGCGCCTATCATTTCCCATGTAGGATGGGGGTTTTCGCCAGCCTCGACGATGTATGAAGTAGTGCAAATGGTCATGATGAGGAGAAGAATAACATTTCCCTCAAGTTGCGATTTTCCTTTCAATTTCTCAGGCGTGAATAACACCCGACGATTCAATGCAAGGAAACAACCGATCAATGCGCTTGTATAACCAAGTTCGACCATTCCATTCCATATTCCATTCAATGCCTCTGGAAGAATGTGCTCACTAAATCGGTTCGCTGTAGCAAGGTCAAGCATATCGGATGAAAGCATAAGGAAACCCCAAAACATCAGAACGTGCATTGTTCCAGCAACTTTGTCTTCCAAAACTTTTCGTTGTCCAAGCCAAACCGTGAGGGTTTCTTTCATTCGCTTACCCCAGGAATCAAAACGCTTGTCGGGAGCGCCGAGAAGAACCAAACGAGTCGCTTTTTGGACCTGATAAGCGAAGAACGCAATCGAGATTCCACCAAGAACAAGAAGCAGGTAATACCCCTTGATTCCTGCATAGGTAATGTCGAGTGGATGTTCCATCATGAATCCATCCAAGCGCATTCAATCCTTCAACCCAACGATGAAATCAATACCAATCCTAATGGTTGAGATAGGTCTCCAAGGAACATGGTCAAGACCAGTGCTCCAGGAAAGTGTATTCTTTTCGGAGAACATGCTGTTGTCTATGGCCAACCTGCTCTGGCATGTAGCATCAATCAGCGTATGACCGTTGAAATCGAAAAAGAAGAAACGTTTGATTCTTGGCGACTCGATGGTCGAACGTTCAAACCAAAGAAGCATCCGCACATAGAATACATTCGTAAGCATCTTCCACCTCTCGACGATAAACCACTTCATATCCGTATTCGAGGAACAATTCCAAAGGCATCAGGCCTTGGCTCATCAGCAGCACTATCGGTTGCCCTTTGTGGTGCACTTCAACAGATTCGGGAAGAGTCGATCGATTTGCTTCAAGTTAGTTCAATATCCCATCACGCTGAAGCCGAAGCACAGGGCGGTCGTGCAAGTCCCATGGATACTGCAACAAGTTCCTTCGGAGGTTTTGTTGTTCTCTCTGACACCATAGAAGAGAATCTTGACTTCATTGAAACTAGGACAATGGAAGTGAATGGTCAAACTCGACAATGGCATTTGCACACCTTCGATGCAAATATACCTGAAGGAGTATCTCTTGTTGTAGGCAATACCGGCGTACATGGTTCGACTTCAGCCATGGTTAATCAAGTTGCAAACCTCATCCGAGAAAATCCAGAACGTAAGATAGAACTCGAAACCATAGGTGCAATTGCACGAAGAGGAATTCAATCTTTACAAGAAGGAGATATGGAAGCAGTAGGACAAGCCATGAGTGAAAATCACATGGTTCTAAGGTCGCTTGGTGTTTCATCACCAGAAATTGAGCGTCTCATTCGTGCTGCAGCACCTTCGAGCCTTGGAGTAAAATTGACCGGTGCAGGAGGCGGAGGTTGCATGATTGCCTTGACGAGAAATCCAGAACAAACCGTTGGAGCTATAGAAATGGAGGGTGGTCGAGCGTTTATCACTCACTTTAATGAAGAAGGTTTGCGAATTGAGCATATAATATAGGCACCTATACTGAAAGGATTTCAATACGGTAGATAGCCTCTCTTTTATATATGCGAGGGAAAAGCCGTAACCCATGACCACCGATGAAGAGCGTTTGACTGTCGTCAATGTAGTAGCCAGTACCCGTGTAGCCGAAGAACTAGACCTCCCAGATATTGCAATTCAACTCAATTGCGAGTATGAACCTGAACAATTCCCTGGTGTCGTTTACCGAGTTACTGACCCTAAATTGGCTATTCTTATGTTCCGTTCCGGACGTGCTGTCTGCACCGGTGGAAAAGACGAAGACAACATCCACACAGGTATTGATCGAATGATCAAGGATCTGCGTGCTGCAGGAATCACCACTTGGGACCTCAAGGACGTTGAAATTGAAGTCCAAAACATGGTTGCAACCTACGCTCTTCACTACCCTGAAGATTACGATGGAAAGGACAAATTTACTGGAGCACCTCAAGCAGGTGAACCACGTAAGTTGAATCTTAACAACCTCACATTCCACCTACCATTCGACAAGGTTGAATACGAGCCTGAGCAATTCCCTGGACTTATCTATCGCCTCGATTATCCAAAGGTTGTCTGCTTGATTTTCGGCAGTGGTAAGATGGTCATTACCGGTGCTCGACACAAGGACGAAATTTTGGAAGCAGTTGAGATCATCAAGGACGAACTTGCTGACCTCCTCTGATACCTTCGTCGCATCTTTCATGTGCAAGAACATCTAAGCGCAGTCATGGGCGGAACGCTCAAGTCACGTGTCTTGGCCTTGCTCATGCTCGGTTTACTGATTGGCTTTAGCCAATCACCATTCATGACACAACATGTCCAACTCGTTGAAGAGCAAGAGGTTCATCGAAGTGGAACCGATCCTGGAGTGACCGACCTACCAGCATGGAGAATTGGCGACAAATGGATTTATTCTGGAACCTTTGATCCTTCGATTTTGATTTCGGATACCGGTGTTTCCGCAACAGTTGGTGAAATTCGAGGTGATTCGACAGCTGAAGTAACAGACATCCTTGAACTCCAATTCGACAATCGGACAGAATGGGTCTACAAACTTCGAATGACGGCAGACTTTGACAAAAGCGGCGTCGAACTCGATGGATATACAGGAAACGCTGAGATTCAATTCACTCAAACTGAATACTTACGAGTGAGTGATTTTGCTACCGTGAAAAATGATCTCGATTTGTACATCAAGTTCATTCCATATGGAATCAGTTCTTTGACCCAAATTCTTGGCGATATCACAATCACCAACGAATACAGTCCTGCTACGGAAGCATATGACTTCCCACTTCGATATGGAGAACGTTGGACCTCCCTGACTACGTCATCTTCTACATGGTCTGGACAAAGTGATTACATCACACCATTCCCTCCTCCTGAAACAGATACAAACACTACAACTTGGGAAGTCACCGACGTTGGACAGCCACGTAACTCAATTGGAGCCGGAATCGCCTACAGTGGCTGTGACGCCTCATACGAACTCACTTCATGGAATTCAGATGGTGTATCGACAGGATACCGTTGGTACTGCCCTGCTGTCAATAATTATGCTTGGAGGCACGCTGAGGAAGACGTTGGGCTCACGATTGATTTCCGTTTGAAGCAATACATACCGGTTGGAGCGACTGGTTCCGAGAGTAATAGCGATCCTGGAACCCGGCCAACGTGTGTAGATGTCGCTCCAGAGCGTGCACTTACTGCACTCGATTCGCCAATGGATGTCTGGGTACATCTTCATCCGTCTTGTTTTGGAACAATCGATAGTGTTGGTATTGAAGTGGCCTATGATGGAACCTCAACTACGGTCTACACCGCATCAAATGGTTCAGCAAGCACCACCATCGACTCAGGAAACAATATCGATTATTCTGCTACAAATACAGACTGGGCAAGCCATGGCATAATGGCAAAGGCTGGAAATTACGTCGGAGCATCAACCATTACTCTCGATGAATATCTAGTTGGATTGGACCTCATTGCGGACGAAGAACGTGCGGTTGTCATTCGAAACCGCAGTGGCATAGTCAGTGCTGTTAGTTCCTTATCGGGCTACAATGTACTCCCAGGTGATGAGTTAACTATCGAAGTTGCAGTCGTCAACAAAGGTATTACTCCCTCTATTCAAACGGATTTGAGAATCTATCATCCAGATGGTTCAATCTTCGACCTAGTACTTCCTTCACTTGCGACATACGAATCCCATAAAGTGGATTTCACTTGGACGGTTCCTGCTGATGCTTCGATTGGATTGATTCCGATACGATGGGAAGCAGATCCATTGCAAGTTAATACTGCAGATGCAGATTCGGACAACGATCTTGGTGAGATTGAATTATTCGTTGGCCGACTACCCACAGCGATTCTTGAGCCAATTGAAGTCTACACCAATGTTGAGACAATGATCAACGCCTCAGGAAGTTTTGATGAAGATGGAGGAAACGTCTCGTGTCTATTCAACATCCCTTGGTATGACGGAACGCGAACATCGGCTTGGACGCGGGTTGAATCAATCGATTGCATGCTCAATTGGACATGGACAAACGATGGAGAATATCCCATTGAAGTAACCATTACAGATGAAGAACAAGACCAAGTTGAAGGCATTCTTGATGTGATTATCCTCAACCGGGCACCCAACATCGAAGTGTTGAGCGCGCGTACTGAAGTCAAAGTCGAACATCCCGTGACGCTCTATGCTTATGCAAACGATACCGATTCGGAGGATCCATTCCCTGGTGTTGTTGACATCTATTGGCCAAATGCGATATGTGAGGAAGGATATTACACACGTGTTTGTACAACGACTGCTCCAACCGAAGGATGGCATACGTTCCAAGCTGTTGGCGTCGATGATGATAGTGCCATGACTATGGCAAGCATCGATATTCGATTCACCAACATTAATCCGCATGGATTGTCGGTAACTATGACCAATGAAAGTGGTCCTCTCCCTCTTGATGTGCAGCAAACCTGGCATGTTGATGAAGATCAAATCGTCAGCCTTCGGGGTCAAGCACTGGATTCAATCGATGATTTGGATGACTTGACCCATCGTTGGTGGCCAGATGATGCACAACCGAATCTCATCAAAACATTCGATGGTCGCATCTCTGAATTCGATATGATGTGGGAGACTTCAGGATTGCACCGAATGCGTCTTGAAGTCAGTGATTCCGAAGGTGCTAGTAGCGGCACCTATGAGCGATGGGTCAGTGTAGCCAACGTACCTCCCGTAGTTCAACCACTTGAGGAGGTTCTGCCTCTGGCTGAAGGTGAAGAAGTGCGGTTGATTGGAAATGCAACCGATACGTCGTCAGACTATGATACCCTCATCCGTTGCTGGGATGTCGATCCTGGCCTTGATTCAAATGACATTGGTGGAGCTGATGATGACTGCGATGTTTTTGGTGATGAACTTGTATGGCACTGGAACACAAGCGGCACACATACGGTCATCTATCACGTCACAGATGATGATGGCGTTCGTGTGAGCGAAGTTCTATCGATTGAAGTTCTCAACATTCCTCCGATCGTTCGAACCAAAGAAATCAATTGTAAAGCGTTAGAGAATTGTGTTCTTGATGCAACCGATACGATTGATTCCTTGAACGACCTTGACCTAATCACCGTGATTTGGGACCTTGACACCTCGTATGATAGCAATGGGGACGGAATCAAAGACAACGATGCTGATAAAGTCGGAAAGATAATCGATGATGCTTACTTCAAGAAACAAGGTTCGTATACAATCCGAGTCATGGCTTGGGATGAGAATCCTGAACGTCCAGGAACTCGTGTCATCAATGTAGAAATTGGACCACCCGATCGTACCCTTGTCGAAGATTTGAGTGCAGCACTGGCTGGAGAAGAAGCAAATCCAATCGCACAACTTTCACTATTAGCGTTCATGATCCTTCTCTTGGGACTGATGACTCGTCGACGACGTTCAGGCCGTAAGCAACGTGCAATTGAGAGGCTCGATCAACAACAGAATGCGATCTTTAGCGATGAGGAGGTTGGCCTAATGCCCCATGAAATTTCGGCTCGAAGAAATCGACCGCAAGATCCGCCGGTTGAACGGGCGTTCGATTCAGTAACACCTGCTGAACCTACATCTTCTGGCCCGCCTGTTCCCGAAACAGGCCTACCAGAGGGATGGAATCATGAACAATGGGAACATTATGGCCAACAATGGTTAGACTCGCAAGTTGACAATTCCTAAGTACAAGAAAGAGAACATTCGCCTATGGCGAACCGCTTTTCTGCGATGTTTGTGTTGTTTTTGCTGACTTGTATGTCCATGATTCATATTGTTCATGATGATTTGAATACTCTTGAAGAATTGAATTCGGTCGAACAGACCTCTAAAACAACAAGTTCCACAGATGTTCCGAGTTGGAGAATTGGAGATAAGTGGACCTATGAGACACAATTTGATGTTGCTCAACTGATTGCTCAAGCCAATGTTTCGGCAAGTTTGAACACCTTAACTGGAGACACGGTCTACGAAATTGATGATATCTTTTTCATTACAGTTGATGGAGTTCAAACCCTCGCTTACAAGATGGTCATTGAAGGTTCTTTCTCATCTGGAAATGGTGGTGCAACACTGGAGGGTGTTTCTGGAAGGTTGGATATTGATTATGACGGCGAAGACATCATTCGTGTTCGAGACCTTGCGGTCATAAATTCCGAATTTGAACTCGATGTTGATTTTGCTCCATTCAATCTTGGCTTCCTTTCGCAGAAACTTGCAACCATTAACTTTGACACATATTATGACCCTCCAAAAGAGCGTTATGATTTCCCATTACGAACGGGAGATCAATGGTATATGCCATTCATGTCAGGCACCAGTGTGAGCGGTACTTCTGATTACTTCGACCCATCAGAATTTGACACTAATGGAGCTGAAAACAACTCTTGGCAAGTTACCAAGGATGGCATCCCTACCGAAGATGGAGTCAACATCAAGTACGAGGGATGCGATGATTCGTACAAAGTCAATGAGTGGAACGCAACTGGTGTTAGTTCTGGATTCAATTGGTACTGTCCCGCAGCGAGATTCAACTCATGGATTCGAATATCAAACGCAGCAGGGTTTACCATCGACTGGTTGTTGAAAGACTACGAACCTGTCGACTCGTTTGGTGTTGACAAACGTAAGAATCCCGGTGCTCGAAACGTCGTGATTGATGTGGAAACGCAATTTATCGCCACATTGCCAGATACGATGTCAAAGATTTATGCCACATATTCTGTCGCACCAAATGGTGTTCCAGAAGTCAACAAGAACCTCCAACTCCGATACGAAATGGCAGGAACTCTAATCAATCCAACGACGAATAGTTCTGGTCAAATCGAAGAATCCATCAATGTTTCAAATGTTACAGATGATACGATTGCAAGTGATGATTACAGTAGTAATGGCGTTATTGTTTGGGACCCTGTTCAGGAGATTATCGGCGTCACATCCCTTGTTATCGATTTGTCAGTCGTAGGAATCGATCTAGTGGCCCAAGAAGAATCGATCATCGTCACTCGTACGAGAGATGGTGAAGTGGCTACACTTTCAAAGTCGATTGGTTATAACGCTCTACCCGGTGATCAACTAACCTTTTCTTTACCTGCACAGAACCGAGGTGTGTTTACCTCTCCTTCTACTGAAATGGAAGTAGTGGTTCCAGGTGGAGAAGCAATTCGACAAGCTGTCCCATCCATCGACGCCTATAGCGAGCAGAGAATTATCGTTGACTGGATCGTCCCAGAAGGGGCAACAATCGGCAATCAAACCTTGACTTTCACTGTTGATCCAGACGAATTGATTACTGGTGATGCAAATCGAAGCAACAACCAAGCGACTGTTGATGTCTTTATCGGTCGTGCTCCAAATGCATCGATTACCATCGATACTGGAAATTACACGTTTGAGAACGTCTTTATTGATGCTAGGGCATCGTTTGACCCAGATAGTGGAGATGTTGAATGCCGGTTTGAAATTGAATCAAGACCTGGATTAATCGACGTCATTACGACGCCTGATTGCTTCATGAACTGGAACTGGTCCGATGATGGTGATTGGGAATTGCGAACCATTGTTACAGATGATGAACTCGATTCAACCGTTTTGATCAGCAACATTACGATTCTAAATCGTGCACCATACGTCAACCTCAGTCATCCGATTGAGGTTGCAGTAGGATCAGAAATCACCATTGATGCTAGCGATAGTGGGGATATCGATACGATTTCACCTTCAGGTCAACAAGTCAGTATCTCTTGGCCTGATTTGACCTGCCAAGAAGGGCTTACACAGCCAACGTGTACCTTTACTCCGGGCGAAGAGGGGAATGTTCCAATCAGAGCGATTGCAACGGATGACGATGGTGCAGAAACAGAAGTCATTTCAGCGGTTCAAGTTCTCAACGTGGCTCCAACTATCGGTGTAATCGAAGTATGGATTGCTGGTGTAAACACACCGTTTGATGCTAATGGAACCTGGGTCCTCAAAGAGGATCAGACCGTAATTCTACGTGCTCAAGGCGATGATACACTCAACGACCGTGATGGCCTTATCATCGATTGGAACCTCAGTGATGTACTCGATAACCTCACAGTATCTACCGATGGTTCTGCTTCGGACGTTGCAACATCATGGCCTACTTCTGGAGAACATATCGTCTCCGTTCGAGCTGTCGATGATGATGGCGCAACCTCGTCAACCTCTCTTGCCAAGGTAACCATCGAGAACGTTGCTCCACGGATTACTGCGGAAGCAAATTTCGACAATGCCATGAAACGAATCGATGGACTGCCTGTCTTTGAAGATGAGGCGGTTGTGTTCGATGTCACCGTTGATGATACT
>CEVR01168522.1_pt1 | contig 33737 bp, 28 predicted proteins | sample 356541 | NCBI WGS metagenome assembly CEVR01 (sample SAMEA2623734, study PRJEB7988) | marine metagenome | isolation source: saline water (ENVO:00002010), including
TTTTAAAAAAACGAAAAATTCGTACATTTGCCTTATTAATTATTAAATCTAGAAAACTATGAAAAAAATTCTCCTCTCCTTATCTTTAATATGCTCATTAAATGTCTTCTCTCAAGATTGCTCTGAATTATTTATATCAGAATATATTGAAGGTCCAGGAAACAATAACGCGATTGAAATTTATAATCCTACAAATGGAACAATTGATTTAGGAGGATACATTATAAATAGATATAGTAATGGATCTAGCTCGGGGCCTGAATCATGGCAATTAGGAGGTTCCATTGCTTCAGGAGATGTGATTGTAATTGGTAATGGACAAATTGATTCTGTTTGGGTATCTACATATTGGTCTTTACCAGTAGATCCTGTTTTTTATTCTATGTTAGACTTTCATTGTAATGGAGATTATGATAATAATTCAACATTTTATTTTAATGGAGATGACGCAATGACATTAGAGAAAGATGGAAATGTTATTGATATTTTTGGAAAGGTAGGAGAAGACCCTGGTGCTGCTTGGACTGATGATGTAACTGCTGGCTTTACTGATGCAAATGGAGGAACTTGGTGGACAAAAAGACAAACATTAATTAGAAAACCATCTGTTAAGAAAGGAGTAATACTAAATCCTCTTTTATTCAACCCAACAACAGAGTATGACTCTTTACCTGATGCAACTTACATTGAAATGGGATCTCATATTTGTGATTGCATTACCAGTTCAATTGGAAGTCCAGATATTACATATGTAATGTATCCAAATCCTACTCCGCAAGGCAAAAATGTTATAATCAATTCAAAATCTGATATTTCATATATTGAAATATATAATATTTTAGGAGAAAAAATAATCTCAGAAAGAACATCAAGAATTTCAACAGAAATCTTATTGAAAGGTACTTATTTGATTAATATATATTTTGAGAACGGGAAGTCTGTAAGAAATAAACTTATTATTGATTAATATATACAAATTATTAAAAATATTGATGACCAACCATCAGTATTTTAGGGTGAAATTTGATTCATGAAACAATACTTACTTCTAATTCTTAGTCTTTTTACTACTTTTATTTATGGACAAAATACTACAATTAGTGGAAGTGTAATAGATGCTAATACTGGGGAAACTTTAATCGGAGCGTCTATTGTTTATGGAAAAGGGATGGGAATTTCTGCTGATTATGATGGAAACTTTTCGTTTTCAGTTCCTAATGGTGACAGAAAAATAACTGTTTCATATGTAGGATATCAACAGCAAAGTAAATCAATAAAAGCGGAAGGAAATACTGTTATAGTAAAATTCAAATTAAAACCTATTCAACTCTCGGAAGTACATATTGTTGGAGATGTGGCAAAAGAGAGAGAAACTCCTGTTGCCTTTTCTACTATTTCATTAAAGAAAGTAAATGAAGAATTAGCTTCACAAGATATTCCAATGATTCTGAATTCAACCCCTGGTGTTTATGCTACTCAGAGTGGAGGTGGTGATGGAGATGCTAGAATAACAATTAGAGGATTTAATCAAAGAAATGTAGCAGTTATGATTGACGGTATTCCGGTAAACGACATGGAAAATGGATGGGTATATTGGTCTAATTGGTCAGGATTAGATGCGGTAACCTCAAATATTCAAGTTCAGAGAGGATTAGGAGCTTCAAAAATTGCTATACCTTCTGTTGGAGGTACAATGAATATTATTACAAAAGGTATTGGAAATAAGCAAAGTGGAACTATAAAACAAGATATCGGTTCTTTTGGGAGACTCAAAACTTCTATTGGATATAACTCAGGGAAAATGGATAATGGTTGGGGATTCACTCTAGCAGGTTCTTATAAGAGAGGGAACGGATTTGTAGAAGAAACTTGGACTGAAGGGTATTTTTATTATGCAAAAATTCAAAAAGAAATCGGAAATCATACCTTGACATTTTCTGCAATGGGAGCTCCACAAAAACACGGTCAAAGAAGTTATAAAAGCGATATTGCAACTTACGACACAACTTTTGCTCAATCATTAGGGGATACATCTTCTTTTGAAGGAAGAATTATAAATCAAGGTATTGACTACAACAAGCATTGGGGAAATATTGACAGATGGACATTAGATGAAAATGGAGATACAATCCATAATCATTCTATTTTAAATACAAAACAAAACTATTTCCATAAACCACAATATTCGTTAAGACATTTTTGGGTTGTAAATGAAAAATTCTATGTTTCTAATATTTTGTATGCTTCTATTGGAAATGGTGGTGGTACTGGAATAAGTGGTAACACAAATAATTATGATGTCTTTGGTCAATACAATTTGCAAGATGCATATAATGGAAATGTTGACAGCGCTAGTTCTAGTGGATCATATATAGATCCTTTATATTCGGATACTGATTTTAAGGCTAGTACTTACTTAAGAAGCTCTATTAACAATCATTATTGGTACGGTATCCTTTCTACGGCTAATTATAACCCCTCTGAAAAAATATCAATCTCTGGAGGGCTAGACTTAAGAACATATAAAGGAGAGCACTATAGAGAAGTTTATGATTTATTAGGAGGAGATTATGCAATTGATGAATCAAATGAATTACAATTAACTCAAGTGAAGAATGTAGGGGATATTGTAGGATATCATAATGACGGTTTTGTAAAATGGATAGGAGGGTTTGGGCAAGTAGAATATAATAATGGAAAAGTTTCAACTTTCTTTAATATTTCTGGGTCTAATTCTGGATATAGTAGGCATGATTACTTTAAAAAGAAAGATTTGGTTTTATCTGACACAACATTTTCTGAAGTATTAGGAACTTCAGTTGCTTTGTTACAAGACTCTATATACATATCTTCTCTTAACCCAAATGGATATCATAAAACAATATCAGTCGACACATTTGAATATAATGGACAAAAATATACAATGAATTCTCCAGAAGCTAGAAGTGCTATTACAGATTGGAAGTGGATAAAAGGATTTACAATTAAAACAGGAATAAATTATAATATTGATGAACTAAATAATGTATTCTTTAATATTGGATACATTTCAAAAGCTCCAAGGTTTAATAATGTCTTTGACTATAATAATCAACTTTTTAGAGACATACAAAACGAACAAGTTAAAGCTGTTGAAGGAGGGTATTCCTATCGTTCTAGATCTTTATCTGCTAACTTAAATGCATATCATACTTCATGGATAAATAAACCCTCTAATGGAGGGGTTATAATTGAGGTAGATGAAGTTCCGTATAGAGCAAATATCAATGGAATGAATGCACTTCATCAAGGAATTGAAATGGATTTTGCTTATAAACTAAGTAATAAACTAACTTTGGAAGGTCTTGTTTCATTAGGAGATTGGAGATGGACTTCATCTGATACAGTACGTTTTTATGATGATGATAACAATCCTGTAATAGATGAATCTGGGAATGAAGTTATCGCAACTTTTAATGCTGAGAGAGTACATGTTGGTGATGCTGCACAAACTCAATATGGGATTAGTCTAAGATATGAACCAACAAGCAATTCTTACTTAAAAGTTAGGGGAACTCATTTTGATGATTACTATTCTGATTTTGATCCTTTAAGTTTAAATGGAGAAAATGCGGGTAGGGAAAGCTGGAAGATACCTGCATATCAATTAATAGATTTACATGCAGGTTATAAAATTAGTATAACTCCTAAAAACAAATTAGATATTAAGTTTAGCATTCTCAATCTATTAGATAAGATTTATATTTCTGACGCACAAAATAATGACCCTTACAATGCAAACTATCAAGATTTTGACGCAAAATCTGCCGGTGTATTTTTCGGACTTGGTAGAAGATTTAATATTTCAGCAAAAATTAATTTTTAAAAAGTAAAAAAATGAAAAAGACAACTTTATTAATTTTATCATACTTAGTATCAATAACAAGTTTCTCTCAAGATATTGCAACTGCAAGATCTCAAGGAATTGGATCTACTGTAACAGTTAGCGGGATTGTGACTAACGGAGATGAATTAGGGATAATAAGATATGTTGAAGACGTTACTGGAGGAATTGCTATATATGATCTAACAACAAATAATTATTTAAACGGAGTTGTCAGAGGAGATAGCATTACAATTACAGGATTACTTGTTGATTATAATGGTCTCTTGGAAATGAATCCAAATAGTCCAGCAATTATACATTCAACTGGAAATATATTGCCATCACCACAAATCATAAATCCATCACAAATAGGAGAAACTACAGAAAGTGAGTTAATTAGAATTGATAATGCTGTTTTCTCACAAGGAGGAAGTGTGTTTGCTAATACAACATATGATTTCACTTCAAATGGTCAACAAGGAAAAATCTACATACATGCAAGTAGCCCGTTATTAGGAACTTTTATTCCTTTAATTCCAGTTTCAATAATTGGAATCTCTTCACAATATACATTCTCAATACCTGCAAATGATGGATATCAAATTCTTGTTAGAGATTCTATAGATATTATCTTACCAACCAACATTATGTTAACTTCTGCTGTGTCTCAAGATAATATTACTACTAATAGTTTCGAATTAAGTTGGAATACATCGATGAATGGAAGCACTAACTGTTATTATGGAACAACCAATTTATTAGGAAACACGATTAATAATGGAGGAAATGCAAGTTCTCACAGTATAATATTAAATGGTTTACAGCCTGCTACTGTCTATTATGTGCAATGTTTCTCTATTAACGGTAGTGATACGGCTTTTTCTAATATAGGAGTATATACCACCTCATCAAATTCATCAGGTAAAATAAGACCATATTTTAACCATACTGTAGATAATTCATTTTCTACTGGTGTTAATGCTCAGAATATAACAACATATTTTAACGACACGATAAAAGCCTATATGGATTTAGCTCAAAACACTTTAGATATCTGTGTTTATAATGCATCTGATGCAACAATCGCAACTGCAATCAATGATGCGTATAATAGAGGAGTACAGGTTCGTTATATTGCTGATGATGATGTTACAAACTCAATGTTAAATAGTTTAGACCCAAACATACCAATTGTTTATAGAAACCCAGCTATTGCTGGAATTATGCATAATAAATTTATTATAATTGATGTAGGTTCAGTAACAAATTCTTGGATATTAAGTGGCTCAACAAACTGGACAAATCCATCAAATCTTTTTAATGATTATAATAATTTAATTTTTATACAAGACCAAGCTTTAGCTAAGGCCTATACATTAGAATTTGAAGAAATGTGGTCAGGAACTTTTGGACATCATAAAGAAGATAACACTCCACATCTATTTAATGTAAACGGAATAGAAATAGAATTGTATTTTTCTCCTTCGGATCAAACAACAACTAAAATCATTGAGTTTATAAATAATGTTGACTATACATTAGAGTTTGGGATCCTTTCATTTACTAAAAATGATATAGGTGATGCGGTTGTGGACAAGAAACTTACAGGATTTAATATTGGAATTAGAGGTATAATTGAACAACAAAATGTCACTGGTAGTGAGTATGATAATTTAATTGCTAATGGGGTGAATGTAAAAAGTCATACTGGAGTTACTCATCAATTTCATCATAAATATGCAATTGCAGACGCAAATATTAATGGATCAAACCCTTCTATATTAACAGGTTCACATAATTGGAGTGCAAATGCCGAAAATAATTCTGATGAAAATACTTTAATAATACATGATGGAACCATTGCAAACATTTATCTTCAAGAATTCGAAAAAAGATGGCAGGAACTCTCCTCTACTGAAATAGAGTCGCTGAATAATATTAGCGTAGAATTATTTCCAAATCCTAGTGATGGGAAAATAAAAGTTTTTTCTGAGGAGGTTATAGTAGGTATAAAGATATATAGTGTAAATGGAGATATTATAAATTCAACAACTTTAAATTACTTCACGATACCTTATAGTGGAACTTACTTTATTAAAGTTTTCCTGAAAAATGGAAAGAGCACTATTAGAAAAGTAATTATTCAATAGTACAAAATAAACTAATCAAATCCTTTTTATAACGAAAGGGCTTTTTTTAGATTAAATACTCTAAATCATAATAAAAGAGTAGTTTTACAGAAAATTTAAGATATGACATTTTCTGAAATAGGATTAAATAAGGACGTCCTAAAAGCAATAACAGATTTAGGATTTGAGATTCCTACCCCTATTCAAAAAGAAGCTATTCCATTTGTTCTTTCTGAAGAAACAGACTTGATAGCGCTTGCTCAAACAGGTACTGGTAAAACTGCAGCTTTCGGACTACCAGTTATTCAGAAAATAGATGAAAACAAAACTCAAACTCAATCTATAATTCTGTGTCCTACCAGAGAACTTTGTCTTCAGATTGCAAAAGATTTAGAAACTTATTCTAAATACACTAAGAAATTAAAAGTTACTGCTGTTTATGGTGGAGCAAATATTCAAACGCAAATAAGAAAGCTAAACTCAGGAAGTCAAATTGTGGTTGGTACACCTGGAAGAGTTATTGACTTAATTAATAGAAAAAAATTAAAATTAAAAGATGTTGAATTTGTTGTTTTAGATGAAGCGGATGAAATGTTAAATATGGGATTTAAAGATGATTTGGATACTATTTTAGCAGAAACTCCTGAAGAGAAACAAACACTTCTGTTTTCTGCAACAATGCCAAAGGAGGTTTTAAAGATCACAAAAGATTACATGTTCTCTCCTCATAGAATAGAGGTATCTGGCAGAAATGAAGGAGCGAAAAATGTTGATCATCATTACTACGTTGTAAACGCAAGAGATAGATATAAAGCATTAAGAAGAATATGCGATGTTAATCCTGATATTTATGGTATTGTATTTTGCAGGACAAGGAGAGAAACCAAAGATGTTTCTGATAAGTTAATGCAGGATGGTTATAATGCGGATGCTATTCATGGAGATTTATCACAAGCTCAAAGAGATCATGTAATGAATAGATTCCGAAAAAGAAATCTTCAAATTTTAGTAGCAACGGATGTAGCAGCTAGGGGAATTGATATTAATGAATTAACACATGTTATCAATTATAACCTTCCTGATGACAATGAAGTATATGTTCATAGATCGGGGAGAACCGGAAGAGCTGGAAACAAAGGGATTTCGATTATCATATCTCATAGTAGAGAAAAAAGGAAGTTACAATCTATAGAAAAGATGATTCAAAGAGATCTAATTCTGCAGAAAGTTCCTGGAGGAGATGAAATTTGCGAAATTCAATTACTTAATTTAATTGATAAAATTGTAAAAACAGATGTAAGTCCTCAAATAGAGAAACATTTGCCAATTATAGAGGAAAAACTATCTCATTTTAACAAAGAAGATCTAGTTAAGCATTTTGTTTCTACTGAGTTTAATAGATTTCTTTCTTTTTATAAGAATGCTCCAGACTTAAATATCTCGACGTCACAACGAAAAGATGGAGGAGATAGAAAAAGACATGCGGATGAAGGATTCACAAGATTTTTTATTAACCTAGGAAAAACACATAAATTAGAGCCTCAGAATTTAATAGGATTAGTAAATGAATACACTAGAAACAGAAATTTACAAATTGGGAAAATTGATATAATGAAGGGATTCTCTTTCTTTGAAGTAGAATCTACTGCAGAAAAAGATGTGTTAAAAGGTTTTGCAGACAGCCAGTGGAACGGGTATCAACTTACAGTTGAAGTTTCTAAACCTAAAAATGATAGAGGGAAAAGAAGAGGTAAATCAACAAGCACTGAAAGAAGAAGAAGAAAAGGGTATAGTGGGAATAGAAGAAGTGAGATTAGTGGGAATAAAAGAAAATCTGGAAGTGGGAAATCTTTTAAGAGTAGATTTAAAGACAGCAATAGCGGAAGGAGAAGTAGAAGAAAGTAATTATTTCTTGACTCCAGGAATAAAGTCTTTTAAATAAAACGGTTCAAAATAAGCGACATCCTCGAACTCTTTATTCTTATATTTTAGATAAGATAACTCAGACATATCTGAAGCACAAGGATGAATACCTTCTTCAAAATATGCATTCTCTGAGACTAACATATCCTTACATTTTAAAGATCCGTCTCCGAAAAATAAAATTTTCTTATACAGTAAATTAGTATAAGAATCTGGAACAATGATATCTGCTTTTACCTCTCTCACTAATTCATTTTTCTTATTATAAAAAGCAGAAAAAACTTCCATTCTTCTAGCGTCTATCATAGGACAGTATAAATCAAATTCTTTTCTCTTTTTAGACATAGAGTAAGCCATTGACTTTAGTGTTGAAATAGAAATAAGTGGTTTATTGAGGGCATAACTTAGTCCTTTTGCTGTAGAAACCCCAATTCTTAAACCAGTATAAGAACCTGGACCTTTACTAACGGATATAGCATCTAGTTCCTTAATTGAATATTGAATCTCATTAAAAATTTCTTCAATAAAAACGGTAAGAGTTTCAGAATGTGAGTACTTCTCAGAAAGCAATGACTTCTCAGCAACAAGTCTAAGATTATCAAACAAAGCAACTGAACATTTCTTTGTGGAAGTTTCTATATTTAAAATTAAAGCCAATTTAAAAATCGTAATATCGGTTGAATAAATCTGATTTAAACGCAAAGAAAATAAAATTTGTTTTATATTTTCCATAATCGTCCTCTAACATTCTATATACATAGCCAGTCTCGATCTTAAGATTTGTTTTTGGGTTAAATAAATACGAGAGTGTAGTTTTGGAATAAAATAATTTCGTGTCATTTCCTTGAAACATCTCTATACTATAATCTGAAGGTCTATCAGAATTTGACATAAAAATATCATTTCCGAAGCTTGTAGAATCTCCTTTTACTTTACCTCCGTATCTCGCTGTCATTAATTGAGAATGAATCTCCCATTTTTTACATTTATAATCTGTAAAAAATAAAATCTCATTAAAATTAGCTCCTAAAGGATGTGCTAAAGACTGAAAATAATGTCCATAATTTTGAGAAGTATTATAATGAGAGTAAGTATATGGTCTGGCAAAGTTATATTCTATTTGAAAAATTAAATTATCTAATCCAAATGCATCAAAATACTTTCCGCCCATTTGATAAGCATATTTTTTACCCCACCAATTATCTCCTGCATTTAAGGAAGGTAAAGAAAGTTCATCTATTAAAAACTGTCCATAAATATGAGAATTATTTGTAGTTTTAAATTTATAGTTTAATCCCATTAATGCATTATCAGATGAATTTAAAGAGAACTCAACTGGTCTTAAAAAAATAATTGGATTTAAATAAGAAATATCAAAACCCGACAATTCTGGGGTTCTAGTATGTTCCCAAATAATAGACTCAAAAATCCCAACATTTAATCTGTCTGTAATATTAGTACTTAAGTGGTGTAATGTCATGTATTTTTTATCATATGCAAATTCTTCTGAGGGGTTAGATATTAAATCCATATGTTCCATATATAGATTTGTATATTGAAAAATACCCGCTGCAGTCTGAACTCTTAGAAAAGGATAATTAAAAGCATTGTCTGATAATATCATAGATCGGTACCCATCTCCAATAAAATTCTTTCCTGTACCAAATTGTATGTCTGAAAATTTAGAGAGATTATATGTAAAATGACCAGAAGCCATTGTATAATCAAGTAGAGAATCAAGAGACCAACGAGATTCTCCTTGTCCTGGTACAATCCAAGCTGATTTCCCTACAATTGTATTCATTAAATAAGAAGGAAATACAGATTGATTTTCTAAAAAAGATGAATAAAAAGTGAATCTACTTCCTAACTTTCCATCTGCAATTATTCCTCTTGTATTATTCCAAACAGTTTTTTCAGATCCCATTTCTTTAGCTATCATTATATTTAAAATTGGGTTAACTACCAAGCTATACTCCTCATTTTCTAACTGGATAAAATGTTCTTTATTCCATTTTCTAAACAACCAAGTTCCTTTCTCTTTTTTTACAGTAGAATCCAAATTAGACAGTAAAAAAGGTTTTATACTTGTATGATAATCTGTTTCTATCACATGTAGTTCGTTATCTGAAAATAAATTAAAACTCCTAGAAAAAGTAGAATTAGATTGTTGTGCATAAACAATTATAACACAAAATTCAAAAAGAAAAAGAAGTTTAAATTTATGCACCACTTTTCTTTTTTATCTGTAATATCACAAAAGGAATAGCCATTAATCCTAATACAATTATAGACAAAAGAAATATAGAAAGGCCAAGACTCATATTAATCATAAAGTACGATAGGAACATGATAAATAGGCTAAAAACATATAAGATTAGTGTAGCCTTTTTATGTCCAAAACCTAAATCTAGTAATGCATGATGTATATGATTTCTATCCGGTCTTAATGGATGATATCCGGACAAAATACGAATACAAAACACCCTAAAGGTATCGTATAAAGGAACTGCTAAGGTAGCAATAACAATAAACGGACCTTTATTAATATATAATTTTTCATGAGGTATATTGACTCCTGTATTTATTAATCTTATTGATAAAACTGATAAAATTAAACCAATTAATAGTGAACCTGTATCTCCCATAAAGATACTAGCTGGATTAAAATTATATTTTAAAAATGCTAATAAGGAGCCTACTAATGTAAAAGATAAAATAGCCATCTGAATGTCATGATTCAGTAAAAAAACTACTCCAAAGAAAGTAGCAGCAATAGTTCCTACCCCACCCGCGAGTCCATCAATTCCATCAATTAAATTATATGCATTTGTAACAACTACAAATACAAATACTGTGAATAATATTGAAACCCATTCTGGAATAATAGTAATTCCAAATAGACCGTGAAAACTATCTATTTTTAATTCTGCTAAAAACATAATTACTAAAATTGAAGAAATCTGACCTGCTAATTTTCTCATAGGAGATAAAGAAAGTAAATCATCTAAAACTCCAATAAAAAATACTATTATTAAACTAACAAGTATAAATTGTATACTTTCTAACTCCGCCCATAAAATTAAAGAAAATAACAAACCAGCAAATATTGCTATTCCACCAAAGATAGGTATCTCCCCTATATGAGAGTTTCTTTTACCTACGCTAGCAAACAACCTACTCTTTCTTGAAAAATGAATGATCTTTGGAATGGCTAGAAAGGTAAGTATAAAAGATGTTACTAAGGGAAAAGCGATGTTAAACAGTAAATCAAACATGATTAGCTTTTTAGATTAGTTTTTAAAGCTTGTAAATCTGATTCTACCATAATCTGACACAGATTCTTAATATTAGTCATAGGAACCCACCCCAATTCTTTCTCAGCTTTTGAGTAATCACCTATCAAAGCATCAACCTCAGATAATCTGAAAAAATCGTTATTTACTTTAATAATTGTTTTTCCAGTCTTTGAATTAATTCCTATTTCAGATATTCCACTTCCTTCCCATATTATATCAATCCCACCAACATTAAATGCAAATTCTACAAACTGACGAACAGTATACGCTTTGCTAGTTGCAAGTACAAAGGAATCTGGTTTCTCATGTTGTAGCATTTTATACATTCCATCTACGTACTCGGGAGCATAACCCCAATCCCGACTCGCATCTAAGTTGCCAAGTTCTAAACAATCTTGTAAACCCTCAGAAATTTTAGCTACACTATCTGATATCTTTCTAGTTACAAATTCCATTCCTCTTAATGGAGATTCATGATTAAACAAAATCCCGCTACATGCAAACATGTCGTAAGACTCTCTATAATTTGTCACCATCCAATGTGCATATAATTTTGAAACACCATACGGACTCCTTGGATAAAATGGGGTTGTTTCTTTCTGAGGAACTTCCTGAACTTTACCATACAACTCTGAGGTTGAAGCTTGGTAAAATTTTATATCCTTATTTACAATTCTGATAGCTTCTAGTAAATGAGTTACTCCAATACCAGTAATCATACTTGTAGCTAAAGGCTGGTCAAAAGATACATGTACAAAACTTTGTGCAGCAAGATTATATATTTCATCAGGTCTAATTTCAGACACCATTCTGATAGTGCTAGCTGCATCAATTAAGTCATGCTCAACTAGCCTCAGATTAGGATTATTTCTGATTCCTAAATAGTCAATTCTCCAGAAATTCTGAGAACTTGTTCTTCTATAAGCACCATACACCTTATAACCTTTATTTAACAAAAGCTCTGCTAAATAGGCTCCATCCTGTCCGGTTATACCTGTGATTATTGCCTTTTTCATTTTAGTTCTACTTTTTGGGGCAGTAAAGATACTAATTTAATAAGAAATCCCTAGTCCAGTGTGTCAAGGTGTATTTTGAACATACTTTAACAGATTGTACACCTACCTTTTCTGCAGCTTCAATATCTGTATCTGAATCTCCTAATAATATTGATTTTTCAAATATTATCTCTTTAAAATCTTGCTTTGCTTTTTTTAGCATACCGGGTTCTGGTTTTCTACAATTACAATCTAAAGTTGCTAAATGTGGACAATAATAGATTTTATCAATCTTTCCTCCATTTTTTTCTATTTCCTTTAACATTTCTGAGTGCAACTCAAGAAGTTCCTTCTCAGTCATTAATTGTTTCCCAATTCCCTGCTGATTTGTAACTATTATTATCCTATCAAAATAATCCGTTAAATCTGAGATCGATTCCAATACTCCTTCAATAAAATTGAATTCAGAAAAATACTGAACATATCCATCAATTTTATAATTAATTACTCCATCTCTATCTAAAAAAAGTGTCGTATATTCTTTCAAATTCATTAAAACAATTTCTCTTCAATAAGTTGACAAATAATATGTCCTATTAAAATATGGGATTCCTGAATTCTTGGGACGTCAGAAGTAGGAACTTTAATAATTATATCACATAATTGATCCATTTCTCCAAATTTAGCACCTGTGAACCCAATTGTAATCATTCCTATTTCCTTTGCTTTTTTAATAGCATTTACCACATTTCTAGAGTTTCCAGACGTGGAAATCCCAATGAGAATATCTCCATTTTTTCCCGCGGCTTCAACCATCCTAGAATAAATATTATCATATCCATAATCATTTGCTACTGCTGTAACAAATGAAGAATTTACATGTAAAGCTTCTGCAAAAAGTGCCTTTCTATCTTTATAAAATCTACCACTCAATTCAGCCGCAATGTGTTGAGCATCAGAAGCACTACCGCCATTTCCACACAAAAGCATCTTTTTATCATTATTAAAAGCTATAACAGATTTAGACACAATTAATTCAATGCAATCTAAAATATCTTCTGAGGAAAGCATTTTCTGTTTTACTTTTATAGATGCTTGTATGAAATTTTCAATTCTACTTTTCATATTTTGTTTATTATGTGCTAATATACTACAAAATAGATTGATAACTTTTTTTCGTTTCTTTTCCTATTTCTAACCAATTATATTTGGACTTTATATAATTAAAACCATTAACACGAACTTCTTCTAATTTATTTGTGTCTGCAAAGATTATGTTTAATTTCTTTGAAAGTGACTTGGGATTTTCTGACTCAAAAACAAAACCTGTTTTCATATCCTGTACAACCTCTGTTAGTGGAGGTAAATCTGAAACTAATACTGCTCTTTCATAACTCATGCTCATTAAAAGCACTCCGCTCTGATAAATTCTTTTATAAGGAAGAACAACCAAGTCCGCAGAAGCATAATAATCATTCACCTCTTCATGTAGAATCCATCTATTATGAATTATGCAATAATCTGATAGATTATTATCATCAATTATTTTCTGATAAATTGAAAAATCATTCTTCCAAACTCTACCAGCTATTACCAAAATTATATCCTGATTTACAGATATTACATCTTTCAAAGCATTGAGTAACACTTCTAATCCTTTTACTTGTTTTATAATCCCAAAAAATAACAATACTTTTTTATCTTTCGGGATTCGTAATCGTGCTCTTGATTTTAGTTTATCTGTTTTTATATTTAAAAATGGGAGATAATTTCCATGTGGAACAATATCAATTTCCGTTAATACTTTATTATATTTTTTGGTGAAAATTTCTTTCGAAAAATTATTATGGGTTAAAATTTTATCCGCATTATTATATATAAAATTACTTATCTTTTGTGAAGAGTTTGCATTCTCAAAACTAATAACATCATGAATAGTATACACAACTTTCATCATTAACATTTTTGTAAGTAAGAAATCAAACAATACCAAAACATTTACATGAAACAAGTGGTAGTTACAGATTTTAACTCCAGAAAATCTTGCGTGAAATAAGGAAAAAAGTGATCCACAAATATATCTGAAACCAGAAATTAATTTTGAATTTGACGCAAAAATATTCTTGTAATACTGATAAAATTTTACTCTCTCATAATGAGGGTTGTTGGTAACATTATTTGTGTAAATAGACACATCTAATCCAGATTTTGACAATCCTTTTGCTTGTCCAAAAACATAGAAATGAAATGAACTCCCATGAGCTCCTAGTGAATCAATTATCGCAATTTTTTCTTTCATTTTACATTATCAACCCTTCAAAGTACGATTTATTTATTAACTTCCAAGTACGTAGGTTTTTTCTGAAATTAGGATTTATTATAAATCTTATATTATTCTTAAAGAATAAGAATAATATAAAAAGATAAGCATAAAAACCTCCAATTTTTTTAAGAAAATATATATGATTTCTTGTATTTTGTTTTATAAAAAAATCTCCTCTATATTCTTGTTTATTTTCTTTTTCTACCGACTTTGTTAAACTCCCTACTTTGTGATAAAATTTAGTATCAGAAAAAAAGAATAATTTATGTCTTCCATCTTTTAAAACTCTGTAAGAAAAATCAGTGTCATCAAAATATACAAAATATTTTTCATCCATCATACCAACATCCAGAAATACTTCTTTTTTTACCAATAAACAACATGTGGGAGCGTATTCTACTGGATAAACTCCATCAAACTGAGAGATATCTTGTTGTTTTATCCCATTATGAACTGGAAGAAATCCCTTCTTTTTAATAAATGTACTTCCAGCATACCAAATATAATTAGGATTGTCAAAATACATCATTTTTGGAACAACTAAGGAACACTTATTATCCTGTTGAACTTGCAGCATTTTTTCAATCAGTTGTCTTTCAAATTCCACATCATTATTAATGATGAGAACTTGACTGCAATTATCCTCTAATGCTAATAATATACCTTGATTATTTGCTTTTGCAACTCCAACATTTTTCTTGTTTTTTACTAACCTTATTCTATTATCCGTATATTCTGTCAGAATTTTAAGAGTCATGTCCTGGGAGTTGTTATCAATGATATAAATAACAAAATTTTGAAATGTTTGAGAAAGTGTAGACTCCAAAAAACCTCTAATTACATCTGCAGAATTATATGTTATTGTCACTAATCCAATTTTTTCCATCTACTTAAATTTACGGATAATAACTGTTCTAAATCTTCAATATCTGACTTGTAATAACTGAACAATATGTTTCTATTTTCTTCAGATAATTTTGGTTTTTTTCCTTTACGAAATAATATTGACTTTATCGAGTTTCCTAATGTTTCGGGGAAAATAAAAGTAAGGATTTTTCTGAGCCAAGCCACTGAATAGATTTTTCTGATTATATTATTTCTCGGCATACTAAAGCTATTATGAATTTTGCTCAAATCAACTTTAAAATCTGATTTCAAACCAATAAAATCAATTACTTTTTGCAATTCCTTTTCGGCATTTTGTTTAAAGTCTGAATACCATATAATATGAACATTTTTAGTTTCGAATACTTTTAGATATTTTTTTACCTGATTATAGTAATTTCCTAATAAGAAATACTGTTGAAAATTTAAACTTTCCTGATTCTTAAATTCTTCTTCAAAACTTTTGGAAGTTAATCCTAATCTATAATCCATTAAATAATGTGAGAATGCTCTTTCAATAGGGTTTCGGAGCATTATAATTATTTTAGATTCTGGATTATACGCCTTAATCCTTGTTGATACTTCAGGATAAAATAAATAAGATACAGAGGCCTCTCCAAAAAATTGTTCTTTATCTCTTTTGGAAAATAAATTATTATATTTTATCAAAGAATCAATTTTAGATTCTCCATAGTATAATCCCTGCTCCAATATCTCTTTAACTGAAAAATAGTCTGGCTCTTTCTCAGAACTCATTAAAATTTCAGGAAATTCATTTAGATAATGATATAAGGAAGTTGTTCCTGCTTTTGGAGTTCCTACTATAAAAATTCCGACTTTCATTTACTTTAAAATGCGTTTTGTTACTAACTCTTTAATATTTTTAATCCTGTGCAAATTAAGAAGAAATGAAATAAATATCTTAAAAGGAAAGGTTAAAATACTGATAATAATTAATAAGGGAGGAGAACTAAATGGCTTAGGATTGTAATTATTCTCATACATATTTTGTTTACAAATTTTCTGACAGATATAAATCTCTGAGGAACTCAATGTTCCGTTTTTCCACCTACCAATCTTACTTTTATCAAACCCTAAGAGATTGTTATTGTCTAATCCAGTAGAAGATCCAATATTAGGAACTTTTAACATGTCCTCATTAAATTTGATTCCCAAGAATTGACACAGGTCTATTAAAGTAGACTTATCATTTAAAATTAAATCTTCAAACCTTACAGTTTTTATTCTATCACTTTTTGAAGTTTTCACACTATTAATTGAGGTATTCCAAATTTTGGAAATAGTAATTGGATGATAATTAAAATACGAACGAATTGCCTCTCTAAAAGGAATACCTGATGCCCCGAAATATCTTCTTCTCCATTTATTCTTTTGAGAAAGTAAAACATCTCTAGGGTCCCTTACCATGTTAATAATTTTTGTATTTGGAAAATTCTGTAGAATTTCATTTATATAGAACACATTTCTAGGCGTTTGATTGCAAGAAATAATATTATTATTTTTACTAGTGACATGAGAAAGAAACAATTTAAATACTTCTAAAGGAGATAAATTACTTCTTTTGATTATCGTCTCCGACACATTAACAAACTGAGTTGGTTTCTCCTGATTTAAGATTCCAAACTCTTGAATGCAAAGTAATCGTGAACACAATTCAACTGCCTGTTTTTGTGAGAGTATTTTAGATTGATCTTTTGAAGACCATAATTGACCAAAAAAATGTAGTTCTTTAAAAGTGAAAATATCTGAATGATTATCTAATATTCTTCCCATCATAGTAGTTCCGCTTCTACTATTACCAACTATAAATATTTGTTTTGTTTTATCCAATTAAGATTTAATCTTTTTCTAAACTAGTCTCTCCTTTTAAATTAGGCATATCAAATAAATTTTCGCTTCCATATATATGAACGATTTCTTTATCTAATGATTCTTCTAAACTATATCTAAAGTAATTCTTATTCCAATCAATAACATATGAAATAATTAATTTATTATTCGCATCAAAACAATTATAAGTAAAAATTTCTTCACTTTGTTCTTTTTCAACTTTTACAATATCATAATCAAATATTTTCCCTAACAAGGTTAGTGGGTAATAAGTGCTTTGTATTTCTAAGACCTCTTTATTATTTCTGAAAATTGAGCCTGAAAAATCTCTTCCACCCAAATTATGATAAGTGGTCAATTCAATAGATGATAAGCTGGGGTTACTATAAACTTCTAAAAGGTATTGAGTAACAAATAGTGATTGTAATAAAGTATTTCCTGTAGTTTTTGACATTTGTAAATTCCACTCTGTAACCCAAATAGGTTTATTATAAATACTAACATATTCTTGAACTTCACGATCATATTCTGTATCTAAATAATCAATCACTCTATTCTTATATATTTCAAACTCTTCTGTTTTATTTTTACCTTCAATATCTTCAGAAACCATTTGGCCATCTATTGCCTTTCCTTGTATAACTTTTGCATATGAATGAATAATAATTGCATCATAAAAATTCATTGCAGATAATCTACTATTCCAAATATTATGCCTATGATCTTTTCTTTTACCTAATGGAGCAGCTACAACTGCAGTTTTTATTTCAGGAAATTGTTTTTTGATATTTTTAGAACACCTTTGTGCAAAAAATATATAATCTTCAATGGTGTACCCTTTTAGGAAATAACTTCGATTTGATAATTCACTACCTAACTCAACTCCGATAATTTCAATATTATTTTTATAAAGTTTTTGAATCATAAAAATAATATCATTATCATCTTCTACAAAAGGATTTGCAACCAGAACAGCTTTTGCTTGTGTTTTTCTTGCTAACGTAATAAAATCATCAATATAATCCTGGTGATGTTGTTTTTTCTTACGTGAACTTTCTAATCCTCTTGATCTTTTAGGAAATTTACCGTTATGATATTTATCAATTTCATTAAAATCAAATCCATATCCACTCTTACCAAAATGATAGAAATTACCTACAGCACCACCAGGAAACCTTAAAACTTGTGGATTTATTGCTATAACTTTATTAAGAAATGAAGTGTCTGACACATCACAATATGTAAAAGTATTAGAAGTTGCAAATCCGTAAATATCAGGATTTATTTTCTGAGCTGGTAATAGATAAGTAAAAAAAAATAAGATAAATATAAATAGATTATTTCTCATTTCATCAATCCTTTATCTTTCAATTCTTTTACAGTGCTTTCATATTTATCTTCCTTTATTTCTTGAGTTTGTACCCAACTTACAAATTCAGCTATTCCTTTTTGAAAATCATACTTAGGTTTAAATCCTAATAGTGATTCTATTTTTGATAAATCTGCATAATTATGTCTAATATCACCCAAACGAAATTTTCCACTTATATTTATATTTATACTAGAATTATAGAACTTTTTAAGTGACTCTGCTACCTCCTTTACTGTTGTAGCTACTCCTGAACCCACATTAAAAATCTCACCGTTAGCTCTTTCATTCTCTATTCCTAAAATTGTCGCATCAACAACATCATCTATATAAACAAAATCTCTACTTTCTAATCCATCTTCATATACATCTAAATCATTTCCATTTAATATCCTTGTAGAAAAAATAGATAAGATTCCCGTGTAAGGATTTGACAATGATTGTCCAGGTCCAAATACATTTTGGTATCTAAGAACCACTGGATTAATTAATAGTGATTCACTAATTAATAAAATCATTTTTTCTTGAGTGTACTTAGTTAGTGCGTATATAGATTTTGGATTAATTAGAGAGTCTTCATCAGTGGGCATAGGTTTCATGTCCTGATTTGTGTATTCACATAATAAATTAAAGATTCCTTGATCTAAGTCTTTAATCTTTCTTGATTTTGGATATTGAATAATTTGATTGTTTGATTTATATTTTCCTTCACCATATACTGAACGTGAAGAAGACAAAATTATTTTTTTTACTAAATGGCTGGATGTCGATAGTACTTCTAACATATTTGAGGTGCCCATTACATTGACATCATTATATTTTTCTATCTCATACATAGATTGTCCTGTACCAGTTTCAGAAGCGAGATGAACTACAACCTCTTGTCCTTTTAATGCTTTTTGCCAGTCTTCTTTATTCCTTACATCTCCCTTAATAAACGTACATTTATCTTTTATTTTTCTGTAAAGAATTGATTCACCACTTTCATGTATTTGCGGAGATAAATTATCTAGAACTGTTATGTTGTAATCTTTTTCATACAATCTTTCACATAATCTTGAACCTATAAATCCCGCTCCTCCTGTTATTAGTATGTTTTTCATATTTCTTTTTTCTATTTTGTAAATTTATTAATTATTGATATTAGTCCTGAAACTATCAAAATTAAATAAAATGGCCTCAAAAGTAAAGGTTCTGACATTACTGATACAACAATAATAAACATAAAAATTTCTTGCCTGTACCGAAACAACTGTTGTTTAAATAAACAATAAATTAAAAATAATGAAACGGGGAAACCAGTCGCAGCCATCAAGAAAGTAATTGAATTTGAACTACCTTTCTCTGTCGTTTCTGTAATTAACAAAGATTGTGTTTCATCATCAAGATAATATTCTGATCTGAATTTCTGGAAATGTTCAAGATCAAATCCTACTCCTGTAATAGGATGATCTAATGCGATATAAAAAGGTTGGACTAAATCAAAAATCCTTTTGTTCATAGAAGATGCTTTTTCTGTTGATTTTGCTTCAATATTTGTTTGAGCGATATAATATATTGGCATTAAAATTAAAGAACCTATAATTATATAAAGTACCGGATTTCTTCTGATTAATTTTAGAAAGATAAAAAATAATAAAACTATCATAATAAAAATTCCAGTAGTTGAATATGTTGTAAGAATGGCAAAAACAACCAAAGGTATAGTCCATTTTGACCGTTTAAAAACAAAGCCCTCTAAATACAGATATAAATTAAGGTAAACCTGATTTACTCCAGGCTCCCAAAACCATCCTTGATTCCTAATAAGTTCGATACCAAAAAAATTGAAAGCATTTTTTTCTGGTTCATAAAAAAATATATAATTAAATGTTTTTGTAACAAAATCATTATTCCATCCACCATAAATATCTGTTAGATTGCCTTTTATAAAAAAATACGCTATGAAATTAACCAAAGAGTAATACATTATTATCTTCAGAATAAATCTTATTCTTTGTAAAAAATATTTTTCTGTTCTATTGTTTTGAAAATGCAGATAGATTAGCACACAAGATGTAATATTTAATAAGTGGAAACCATATTTTAAAAATATCTGACTTCCAGGTGATGCAAAATAATTCATTAAAACAATAAATGTTAAGATTGCTATACCGAAAAAAGACGAATTAAAATTATTCTTTGTAATCTTTTTACCAAAAAATAATAACGCAAAAACTGCAACAACACATAATAAAACTGACAATAGATTTCTATTAAGAACAAACAGTAATCCTCCTCCACTAAACACCAACAGAGAAAGTAATATAGAATCTAGGATTTTATGTGATTGTGTAATTCTCATCACCATGATATTTTTTTATTTGAGATTTTACTAAAAGAATCAATTTGTTCAGAAAAATAATTTCTGTAAATTTCTTTTTTTAAATCATCTGACAATTTACCTGCCTTAATTTCTATAATATTGGCTCGTTGTATCTTATTTCTGATAATTTGTCGTAATTGAATTGAAGGAACTAAAAACTTCAATATTTTCCTCCACCAACCTTTCTTTTTCATTATTCTTTTTAAAGTTTTCGATTTTTCTTTACTTGCAGGATTACTTTTTATATCTGTTTTCAAATTAAAATTCTTAATTTCAAGAAAATTTAAAATTTTAATAATTGTTTCTTCTCGATGTTTTATAAATTCTTCCTCAAATTGGATAAATAGGAAATTATCTAATGAAAAATATTCTAAATATCTTGCTAACATATCATAGTATAACCCTTGACTTACATATGATTGTCTTAAATAAGATAGATAATCACCACTTTCTTCATATTGTTTCAGCCTTGAACTTTCATGCTGTATAGCTTCTTTAAATTCTAAATCTTCATGATCATCTCTTTTAGAATGCAAATAATGAGAATAAGCTCTGTCTACAGGATTTCTAAGAATGACAACAAATTTTACCTTACCTCCTAAAGATTCAAAAATTCGTTTTGGAGCTTCTTTGTCAAAAAAATAAGAAGGTGTAAAGTCAGCAATGACCTTGGCTAGTGCATTTCTATAATAATTCTTTTTATACCAATCTATTCCATTCTTATAGTTTTCAGGAATATCAAAGAAATGAGGTTCTTTAAAAGATGGAATATAAATTTCTGGATGTTGACGTAAAATATCACACAAAGTAGTGGTTCCACTTTTAGCTGCACCTAAACATATGAAATTTGGCAAACTCATTTTGTCCAATGGTTTAAATCCCTACCTAATAAATTGGATAACTTTCTTACATCTTCATAATAGAACTGCTTTAACATTTGTTCATCCTCATCAGAAATACTAGGAACCACTATCGTGTTTCTTTTCTGAATATTCTTACGAATATTTTTTCTTAAGGATTCAAAAGGAAGAAGAAATTTAAATAATGATTTAATGGGGTTTTTCTGTATCATTAGTTTCTTAATACTATCATTTTCCCACTGCCAACCTCCTACCATATGCTTTTCTTCAGGGTTGATATCAATTCTTACTATGCCTAAAAAATCAAAAACTTTATTGATTTCAGACTGAAAGTCAGATTTATAATCTTCATAAATAATAATATGTAGATTCCGAAACTCTTCCATGAAATATTTCACCTGTTTGTAATACAAACCTAACTCTTTATATCGTGATGCTGGAGTCATACTTTTATTGATAAAGTACCTTTCTTCTGAAACCTCCCAAGCAGTTTTAAAATCCGTAAAATCCTCTTTCATATTATATCTTTTTACATGTTGGTAACCAGAATAGGCTCTCTCAACAGGATTTCTCAACATAATAATAATCTTTGTATCCTCTCCTAAATACTTTTTAATATTTTTTGTTACAATTTCTGGATACATTAAATACATAACAGAAGATTCTCCTCTGTATTTTAATTCTGATCCTTCTAAAAATAAATTCTCATATTCCTCTTGCTTTGTAACTCCTATCGGAATTCTATCTATTCCTATTTCATTATTAATTAGAAAATGGGGCTCCTTTGGGTTACACATAAAAACATCATCATGATGATTTAAATAATTATGCAAAGACGTGGTACCACTTTTTGCCGCTCCTACTATTAATAAATTTGGTTTAGCCATTATTTAGTCCAATGAGTTACATCTCTATTTATTATTTTAGATAATTTCTGAACATCCTCTTTAAAGATACTATTTAGTTTTTCTCGAGTTTGATCATTCATTTCCTCTACCTTATTTGTTGAGATATTTACCAGCTTCTTTCTCAAAGAAGCTCTAATTTTGTTTGGTATTAAAATTTTTAATATCGACTTGATTGGATTTTGATTCATGAAAATATATTTGATGTGGTTATTCTTCCACCTTTTACCTCCAACATTATGTTGTGTTATAAAATCTATATTTTCATCTTTACTTAATTCTAAAAACGTAAATGTTTTCATTATTTCTTCTTTGGTATTATCTCTAAAATCTTCATATAATATAATATGAACATTTTCAAATGCGTTTTTATATGCTTGTACCATTTTAGAATACATCCCCATTTCTTTGTACATAACCATTGGCGTCAACTCTGGATTTCTATCTAATCTTCCCTCTTCTATTTCTAAAGCCTCTTCAAAAGAATGTTGCTCTTTAAATCCTCTAGAAACATGTTGAAATGCGGAATAGGCCCTATCAGTGGGACTTCTCAACATGATAATAATCTTTATATCATCCCCTAGGAGTTTTTTAATATTATTAATTGCATACTCATAATAATACAAATAAAGAACTGTGGACTCTCCAATCGCTTTTTCTTTCTTGACAGAATCAAACAAAGATTGATACTCTTCCCAAGACCAAATTCCATTATGCAATCTATGTTCTACCAAATCTTTTATGAGGAACCTTGGTTCTTTTACCTTCATTCCCTTATTATTATATGAAGGCATAAAAATATCCTTATGTTGGTTTAAATAATTATGCAAAGAAGAGGTGCCGCTTTTCGCAGCTCCAACAATCAAAAAATTTGGTAGTCTTTTCTTCATTTATTTATAAAAGGTATATAAAAAGTATAAAAACCGAATTTCTTTTTTACAACAAGTACCATACTTAAATTCCAAACAATTAAACTTGACATTGATGCTAGTGCCGCTCCATTTATTCCGTATAAAGGAATTAAAATAAGATTGAGAACAATATTTAAAAGTGCTCCTATAAGTAATATACTAGCATAAATATTTTGATTACCTGTCATTTGTAAGATATTTCCTACCGAACCTGATAGAGAGCTTATTAATCTTCCGCAAGATAAGAAGATAAATGCAGTTACACCAATTTTAAACTCTTCTCCGAAAAGACCTAATAAAAAGTGTGGAAAAATAAAAAATACTACAACAAAGGGAACGGAAGACCAAAATATCATTTTTGTAGACTGATGTACCACCTTTTTTAATCCTTCCATATCATTTTTAGCAAACATTTCAGCAAATTTTGGAGAAGCAATACTATTTACCGACATCAATGCAACAGCCGCAAACATTGATAATTTAAAAGCAGTGTGATAAATACCAACATCCTCTATAGTAGTCATAGATCCTAACATAAGTTTATCTGTCCATGCCATAATGAACTGAACTGATTGTGCAAACATTAATGGAATAGAAATTTTTAATATCTGAGAATATTTTAAAACTTCAAGTTCTGCACTTTCTATTCCACTAGATTTGTTATTTAACCAGTATTTAAAAGTAAGGAAAGATAAAAATGATACCAATAGTAAAGAAACCAAATAAGCATATACAGGAACCTCTTCATCTTGAAAAAATTGATATATAACTACAATAGATATTACTGTAAATAAAGCTTGCGACATTCTATAGAAAAAAGAAAATTCAGCAATTCGCTTAAGACCTCTTAAACTCTGATAATGCAACATAAAAAAGGACATAGGTAAAACAAAAAATGCATTTAACTTTATGTACTCTACTTTTGCATTAATTAAATCTGCAATAGGATGTGCTAAAAAATACATTAAAGCAGAAAAAGTAAGAGAGCTAAACAATAAAACAAAAACTATTTTTCTTCTAAAGTTAAAAATACTAGTCCATTTGTTTTTGCTTGCAAAAGAAGCGATAAATCTAATGGACGTTGTATCTAATCCTAGTTTTGCTAAAAGAGTAAAAAGTCGTAAAACGGTAATTGCAAGAACGTAATCTCCTAATCCTTTTGCACCAAATAAATGTGCAATTATTAACGTTAAAAGATATCCTGCTGCTAATCCTCCAGACCTTAAAAAAAAGGAAAGTCCACTTCCTCTTAAAAGTTCCGAAAAATCTTTATCTTTTAATGATGATTTTAACTTTTCTTTCATTGATTTATTTTACCAAGAACCAAGGATTTAATAAATCTTCTTTATTGTATTCGACAGGTTTATCAGAATTGTATTGTAAAACCCGAAATCCTGCCATTCTACAAATCGCATCTCCAGCTGCAGTATCCCATTCCATAGTAGGAGCATATCTAGGATAAGAATCTGCTTTCCCTTCTGCAACCATACAAAGTTTTAATGAAGAACCAACGGCCATCACCTCAACATTACCATGTTCTTGTTTCTTTTTCTCAAAAAACATTTCTGTTTCTTTTGTCATATGAGATCTTGACCCAACAACAATATAGGAATCTCTTTCTGATTTAATTGGTAAAGAACAAGACAAAGATATAAGGTTTTCCAAATCATCTATAGTATCAACACAAAAGGATTTCTTATAAGACCCCATTCCATCAAGTGCAAAATAAAGATCTTCTTTTACAGGAACATAAATAACTCCCATAACAGGATGCCCTTTATGTATTAATGCAATATTTACTGTAAATTCCCCATTTCTTTTAATAAACTCTTTTGTTCCGTCTAATGGGTCTATTAGCCAAGAATATTCCCAATCTTTTCTTTCTAAATAAGGAATCTTAGCTCCTTCTTCACTTAATATAGGAATATGGGTGTTTTTAAGAAAACTCTCGATTACCTCATTACAATTTTTATCTGCTAAGGTTAAAGGTGACTGGTCATCTTTATGCTCTACAGAAAATTCTGAAGCATACACCTTCATTATAGCATGCCCCCCCTCAATAGAGGCATTTATTGCGGTTTTTAATAATTCGTTAAAACGCATTTTTTACTTGTTTTTCTTTTATTCTTTTTTAAATATTTTTAATGCTTTTGACGTCCCAATTCTAGTAGCTCCCGCCGCAATCATTTGTGAAAAATCAGAAAAATTAGACACCCCACCAGAAGCTTTTATAGGTAAATCTCCAGATACAGATCTCATTACTTTAACATCTTTTATTGTAGCTCCAAAGCCTCCATAATAACCTGTTGAAGTTTTGATAAAGACCTTTTCTACATAATCAGAAAACTCTTTTGAAACAATTTGAGAAATTCGTTTTGTTATACTTTTTATCTCTTCTACAGAAAGAGCTCCTGTTTCAATTATCCATTTTACGGTCTTATTATGAATTACTCCTAACCTTGTTCCTTCTAAAATATCTAAATCAAATTTGTCAAATCTTTTTTGTTTAAAAATATTATAATCCGCAACATAGTCGACATCATCCACTCCTAATTCTATTACATCTTTGGCTTCTTTAATTTTATCCTCTGTTGGAGAATCTCCAAGAGGGAAATCTACTACAGTACCAACTAAAACATTTGATTTAGATTTTTTTATCAATTCCTTAGCTAGAGTAATATACTTTGGACGAATCATAACTAACTTAAAATTATGTTTAATCGCCTCATTAATCAAACCCTTAATATTGTTTCTATTTTCTTCTTCAGAGATCATTGCTTGTTCTGCAGTTTTCAGATAAGTTGAATCTAAATAATCTTCAATGTTCATATAATAAGAATTTCTCACAAACCTACTAATTTTATACATATTTTTCACAATTTTAGATTCAGATATTTTTGTTAGATTTGCCCACTTAAATTATGAAAGAGTCAAAAGAAAATATATTTACCATTTTTGATGATATTCTTCAAAGAGAAGATAAAGAATCTTTACTACAACAAAAATCAAAAGTGATTTGGATGACAGGACTTTCTGGATCTGGTAAAACAACTATTGCTAAAGGTGTCGAGAGATACCTGCATAATAATGGAATATTAAATCAGCTTCTAGATGGGGATAATATTAGAGTAGGAATAAGTAATAATCTCACTTTTTCTTGTGAAGATAGAGCAGAGAATATCAGAAGAATTGCTGAAGTAAGTAGGTTGTTTTTAAATTGTGGCATTGTAACATTAAATTGTTTTGTAAGTCCAACAATTGAAATCAGAAACATTGCTAAAGAAATAGTTGGAGTAGAAAACTTTATTGAAGTTTATATTAATGCATCATTGGAAACTTGTGAAGAAAGAGATGTGAAAGGTCTTTATAAGAAAGCTAGAAAAGGAGAAATAAAAGATTTTACTGGAATAAGTTCTCCATTTGAAGCTCCAGAAAATCCTGAAATAGAAATCAATACATCTAAACTTTCAATAGATGAATCGGTGCAAAAAGTTTTAGATTATATTTTACCGATTATTAAAAACAAATAAAAATGAGTTCGTATAATTTAACACACTTAAAAGAATTAGAATCAGAAGCAATTTTTATCCTAAGAGAGGTAGCTGCACAATTTGAAAAGCCTGTAATGTTATTTTCTGGAGGAAAAGATTCTATTATTATGTTTCATCTTGCCAGAAAGGCATTTTATCCTGGTAAAATCCCATTTCCTTTAATGCATGTAGATACTGGTCATAACTTCCCAGAAACTATTGAATTTAGAGATAGATTAATGAAAGAAACCGGAGAAACTTTAATCGTAAAATATGTTCAAGATTCTATTGATAAAGGAACTGCTGTAGAAGAAACTGGCCCAAACCCTTCTAGAAATGGACTTCAAACTGTTACACTTTTAGAGGGTCTAGAAGAAGGAAAATATGACTGTGCAATGGGAGGAGCTAGAAGAGATGAAGAAAAAGCAAGAGCTAAAGAAAGGTTTTTCTCACACAGGGATGAGTTTGGACAATGGGACCCAAAAAATCAAAGACCAGAACTTTGGAATCTATTTAATGGAAGAAAGAAACTAGGAGAACACTTTAGAGTATTCCCGATTTCAAATTGGACTGAGATGGATGTATGGCAATATATTTTATACGAAAAAATATCATTACCTTCATTATATTTTTCTCACCAAAGAGAAGTTGTAAATCGTGATGGGGTTCTATTATCTAAATGCGATTATATTACTCTAAAAGATGGGGAAAAATGGGAAGAAAAAACAGTAAGATGTAGAACTATTGGAGATATGACCTGTACGGGTGTTGCAGAATCAGAGGCAAATGACTTAGAAGAGATTGTTGAAGAAGTTGCATCTACTAGAATTACTGAAAGAGGAGGAAGAGCAGACGATAAAAGATCAGAAGCTGCTATGGAAGATAGGAAGAAAGAGGGGTACTTTTAAAAAAGATAAAACTATGAACGAAACAAAAGGATATTTAAATATGGAGTTATTGCGCTTCACTACTGCTGGAAGTGTAGATGACGGTAAAAGTACTTTGATTGGAAGATTACTTTATGATAGTAAAGCGATTTTTGAAGATCAAATGGATATACTTGAAGAAACAAGTAAGCAAAGAGGAGAAGAGGGGATTAACCTAGCTCTACTTACGGATGGATTAAGATCGGAAAGAGAACAAGGAATTACCATTGATGTTGCATATAGATACTTTGCAACCCCCAAAAGAAAATTTATTATAGCAGATACGCCTGGGCATATTCAGTATACTAGGAATATGGTTACAGGAGCATCAACTGCAAACTTAGCCCTTTTATTAGTAGATGCAAGACATGGAGTAATTGAACAAACTAAAAGACATGCGTTTATTGCATCTCTTTTACAAATTCCACATATTGCAGTTTGTATAAATAAAATGGATTTAGTTGACCACAGTAAAGAAGTTTTTGACAAAATTAAAAAGGAATTTGAGAATTTTTCAACAAAATTAGAAATTAAAGATGTTCGTTTTATTCCAATTTCCGCTTTAAATGGAGATAATGTTGTTGATAGATCTGAAAATATGGATTGGTATGATGGTTCAACCTTAATGCACCTATTGGAAAATATACATATTGGTTCAGACCATAATCATGTAGATTGTAGATTTCCAGTACAATATGTTATAAGACCACAATCTGTACAATATCCTGATTATAGAGGTTATGCTGGAAGAATAGCAGGGGGTGTGTTTAAGGTTGGTGATGAAGTCACAGTACTTCCTTCAGGATTCACTTCAAAAATTAAATCTATCGATACTTTTGATGGTGAGATAGTACAAGCATTTTCACCTATGTCTGTTTGCATGACTCTAGAGGATGATATTGACATTAGTAGAGGAGATATGATCGTAAGAGAAAACAATCAACCTACTACTGAACAAGATGTTGATTTAATGGTCTGCTGGATGACTGAACGAAAAATGATGCCTAGAGGGAAATATACTATCCGACATACTTCACAAACTGTAAGATGTATTATAAAAGATGTAAAATATAAAATGGATATTAACACATTGCATAGAAATGAAGAAGATAAAGAGATTGGACTAAATGATATTGGTAGAATTTCTATCCGTACTACAAAACCTCTTTTCTTTGATAGCTACAGAAGAAATAGAAATACAGGCAGTGTTATTTTAGTAGATGAAGCAACAAATGAAACAGTTGCCGCTGGTATGATGATTTAGAATTATCTAATTATTAAAACTAAAAAATAAAAGTCCTGAGATAGGACTTTTATTTTTTAATCTATGTTTGAGGATGTTAACCTAATGTACATTTAATTGGTACGGTGTACTTTACCGGAACAGCTTTACCAATTTGTTTTCCTGGAGAAAATTCAGGTAAATCTTCTACCACTTTTACACAGGCTTTATCCACATGTTTATCTATCCCTCTTAGTATTTTTACTCTGCCTACTTTACCATCCTTTTCTACAACAAACTCTAAAATTACTCTTCCTTCTACCCCATTAGCTTTAGCAATTTCTGGGTATCTAAAGTTTCTTGCAATAAATTTCATTATTTCAGTTTGAGTACAAGCCTCATCTGAACAATCTCCTAGCATTGGCATTTGTTCAACAGAAATGAATGGCTCAGAGAATTCTTCTTCCATATCCATCATTTCATTCTGATCAGTTTCTGCATCTTCAACATCTAATTCTGTCTCTAATTCTTCATCATCCTCTTTTATTTCAATCTCTTCTGGAGCTTCAGGTGGTTTTTCTTCTGGTGGAGGAGGAGGTTTTACTTCTTCAGGTCTTGTAATCTCAATATCTTCTTCATCTAATGCATCCATTTCTAAATCACCAAATCCATCAATATCTAAGCCATCATATGATTTATATTCGTAAGCACCAATAACTAATAATAAAGAAATAATTAATCCAATCTGAAGGAATATGCCTTTTTTATTCTCTAAATCTACTTTTGGGTCTTTCTTTAACTCCATAATATTATGATATTAAATTTTTATATTCTTCTGATGAAAGTAAAACATCTAAATCAGAATAATCAGAAATAGTTGATTTAATAATCCAACCATCATCATATGGAGAAGAATTTATTAATTCAGGAGTATCCTCCAATTCTTCATTAAACTCTGTTACTTCTCCATTAATTGGCATAAATAAATCTGAAACTGTTTTTACCGCCTCTATCGTGCCAAAAACTTCCTCTACCTCGAGTAATTCTCCTTCAGTATCTACTTCAACAAATACAATGTCTCCTAATTCTGATTGAGCAAATGAAGTTATACCAATAGTTGCAATATCACCTTCAATCTTTACCCATTCATGATCTTTTGTATATTTTAAATTTTCTGGAATATTCATTTTCTAATTTTTTTACAAAAATACACTTTTACATCAGTTATCAAAATTATCCAGCTAAAGTAAATCGTAAACTAAATCCTGCATTAGTAATAGCTCCTGGATAAGTGGTTGTGATAAACGGATTAGTTATTATTTTATCATAGAACATTTTCAAATTTAATCTGGAATTTACCACATAATCTGCCGAAAACTTAATACTTATTGTTTGTTGTCCCATAGTTGTTTGTTCATCATTTTCTACAATTTTTCTAATTACCGTTTCATTATTTCTTATATTTAAATCTAATTTTAAATCTAAATCAGATGAAATTTTCTTTGATCTTCCACCTGATCTAAATCTAAATTCTAAATCTTTTATTCTATACCCAGTACCAATCACATATTCACTTCCTTTTATTTCGGTAAGCTGATTGTTAGATAATGACAAATTAAGTGTTCTATTCTTTTTTACCTCTAATTTAGTAATTAAACTGTTTTTCCAAGTCATATCTATTTTTATTAACGGAGAAAACTGTTCATTAATTGTAACTTGTCCTATTTCAAATTGAGAAAAATAATTTCCTGTATTTGGATTTATTGTTGATGACCATCCAGAACCATTATCATCATAATCTAAACTATTTATGAATGAACCAACTGAATAAGTGCTTCTGTAAGCATGTCCTAAACTAAAAGTTTGGAATTTCTTTTTTATGAATTTCACCTGCATTAAACCATCATAATTCACTCTCCAATTTGGCAAAGGAATAGAAGGCATGGTACTTAAAGAAGATCCCAAAGCATCTCCACCTGAGTAAGCAGCTAAAAATGCAGGTATAATTACATCCTGAGATGCCGCTCCATATCCTTGAGGAAATCCAGTTGAATCAATTATCCCAGAATAGTTTGGATTTTGAGATGCAATCCTTTTAGCAATTTCGTTTCTGTAATTTCTGAATTTTTGGAATGTTGCAGACTCCGAATTATCATTATCTGAATTGAATGCTGTACCCCATGAAATAAATGAAATAGAAAACTGACCCTGTTGCATTTCAGAAAAACTCGCAAATATATTATCATCAGGAGACCAACGATAATATTCTTGTTCACTTAAAGAGTTATTTTTATTTGCTGTTAATTCTATCCTAAATTTATTAAATGGTTCTACTGTACTTCTAATTACCATATTGGTTGATGCATTTCTCTTATATAATGTATTTATATTCTCGTTTTGAGTTAACCAACCTCTGTCTCCCGCTATTGAAATTAATTCTCTTTGGCTACCCAAAGTAAAAGGTATTCCTGGAGCCAATTTTCCCCAATGTTGTCCGAAGAAATTCGCTTCTGGTAAGAAACCTGGAATAAATGTTCCTTGATTCTTTGTAAGATTCACTGAGATGTTTTTTACACCTAAAACAAACTTAGCCGCATGCTTAAATATTACAAACCGTTCTTGTTTCTTTGCTACCTCTTCTGTCTTGTTCTCGTTATTTGTTCTGGACACTCTTCCTCTATTTCTTTGTTTTTTCTTATTACTTGCTAAAATCTTCTTAAAATATGGAACCTTATTGTAAAGAGTACTTAAATTTATCTGACCATTATATTGTACATTATTAGAGTTTTGAATATTATTTCCTAAATCTGAAAGTGCTAAAGGAGCAGCTGTCCAATCAAAGTTTGCACTATATCTAGTATTTAAACTTAAGAAGTTTGTAAGAGGAATCTTATTTAATGGTAATTGATAGTTTACCGAAACATCATGATGATACATAGTAGGACGGCCTCCTTTCCAAAAATTGTTCCAAACTGTATCTCTATTCTGCTTAAAGTAAGCATAATCTCTATCCATCCTTCCTGCGGGCTCATCAATACTTGCCTGGTTTCTTGCTGAAAAATCCACTTTTAATGTTCTAGTAATGTCATATTTTAATTCGTAAGATTTATTCCAATTAAAGTACTTATTATAAGTTGGTTCAATCAACATATATGAATTGTTTACATTCCTCAAAAGCGTAACATTATACATTCTATCTAAATCTGACCGGAAAGAGAAAGACTTTGGCATTGTGTAGAAATTAATGTCCTTGATTAATCTTGCATACGGACTTTTTCCTATTTTAAGTTTTGAAAATGGTTTGATATTTTTAGGACGAGTATTAAAATTATAAGTAAGAGCTCCTCTAAATATTTTTGTTCTATTCTCTTCTGTGTTTATATTTCTTATGTAATCCTCTACCTTTGAATACGAAAGAGTAAAGTTTTCTAAGTCATATATTTTAGGAGATCTTGTTTTCTCTGAGGTTGCCTTATTCTGAGTAGCAAGTTTTCTGACATTTGTAAAATTAATACTATGTCTACTTACATAATCTTGAGCAATGTGCTTTAACGAATCTTTTGCAGATTTACTACCCATTGTTTCTAAGGTAGTATTAAATAATATATCAGGGTCTAAAGGGTTATATTGAGGATTCCTTATTTGTTCGGAAGAACTGATATGCATAGGAATTTTAACCCCATATTTCTCAGGAAAAAATTTTCCTAAATCTAAATTAGAGGATAGATCGTATTGATAATCATTTGATTTTTGTCTCTCATTTACCTTTTTCTCAATAGAACCAAATCCTATTGTACTCATACTCCCAGACATTGTAACTGTTCCAAAATCCGCTAACTTTGTTGTAAACCTTGCATTTGCAGCCCAACCACCATATTCATCAAAATCTGTGAGTCTTAATTCGTTTACCCAAATCTGACCGCATTTTGAAAATCCATCATCATCCGAATCTAGAGATGTCTTTTTTGGATTCCTAACACCTAACATAATTGTTTTGACCCTACTTAAATTAGGGTTACCAACTACTGTTATCTTTTTACCATCCGACAAATAAACTACATATGGAGAGCTTACATCTGTAGTGGAGAAGTTTCTTTCTTGCTTAGCAGACTGAAACTGTTCAAATTGAATATCAATATTATTTTCTACAGGCCACACCTCTAATCTGCCGTTTGCACCATGATTCGTAACTTTTAAAGGTATTTCATACTCATAATAATTTGACACAAAATCAGTACCCAACCTAATAAAACAAGAAAGATCACCATCTTGTAAATCATCTTCTTCTCCCTCTGCATGTACAAACATCTTTAACCTTTTATACGCTCTAACATCTAAATCAGAAGTTTTATAAGCCGCTCGAGAATCTCCATCTTCAA
>CEVR01082909.1_pt1 | contig 33608 bp, 32 predicted proteins | sample 356541 | NCBI WGS metagenome assembly CEVR01 (sample SAMEA2623734, study PRJEB7988) | marine metagenome | isolation source: saline water (ENVO:00002010), including
AGCAAAGGAGTCTCAAAAGTATCGCCATATAGATTTACCAACTCTTGTGCATTTGTTTCGTAAAGAATCTTTCTAAGCACCTCTTTATTAGATTTTAATTGAAACGTATTTGCTTCACTTAGATCACTTGCTAACTTTTTATCCACAATTATCTTATTTAGCACTGTCCAACTATCAGATATGCCCTCCTCATTAAAATTTTCAGACTTGTAAGCATTTTGAAGTGATGAAGATTTTGTATAGCCTGATTGGGAAATTGCTTTATGGAATAATCCTTTGGCTTGCTGAGCAACTAAAAGTGATAAAACATTATGCCCACCAGCAGACTCACCGAAAATAGTAATATTGTTTGGATCTCCTCCAAAAGAAGCTATATTCTCATTAACCCATTTAAGTGCAAGGACGATATCTAAGATTCCAAAATTAGAGGTTTTATCTGTACCTGAATGGAAGTCTTGAATTGCAGGATGAGTAAAAAAGCCAAGCGGTCCTAAACGATAATTTGTAGAAACAACAATTACATTTTTTCTTTTAACTAATTCTGAGAAATTATAAAAGTCTTTATGTCCTGAAGTGTTTCCTCCTCCATGTATCCAAAACATTACTGGTAAATTATCTCTCTTTCCATGAGGTGCTCTAATATCAAGATATAAGCAGTCCTCCGAGCCAGCTTTATTAATTTCTTGAATTTGTCCACCAAGTTCTTGATGGCAAAAATTATTTTCTTTTGGATTAATATGAAAATCTTCGCTTACAAAGGCTACAGGTGCCTTCCATCTCAAATTTCCTAAAGGAGGTAAAGCAAATGGAATATCCTCCCAATATAGAATCCCTTCTGTTCTTTGGGAGAGAACCTTCCCAGATGTAGTTTGAATAAAATCTCCTTTGTAAGTTTTAGTACCCAGATTCATAAAACTATCACCTCTATCCTGGTAATAATCATAATCATAGGTTGGAGGATTAGTAATTTCTTCGGGGGCGCCTAAAATAGCTCCACAAAAGACTATTAAAAGTCTAAAAGATTTTATATTTCTCAATAAGTTCATATCGTTCTAAAAAAGGGTTCCGTAATGCTCTTACTTTATTACCAATAAGTGCTAATTCGAACGAATTATTATAATTGTTCCATGAGAAATCTCCAAAACTTGGATCAGATGTTTTAGAAAAGTTTGTCCATGGTATTTGGAAATTATCAGAGATTTCTTGAGATTCTATTGGGCCCCAGCTTGAATAGGGTTTTTTTGAATGGACGCCAAATACATATGGAAGTTCTGATGCATGAAAACATCCTAATTTTCCCTTTAAGATTTCGCTTTGTGTTGAGAACAAGTATCCAAAAGAATTTCCCTCTTTTTTCTGGAGAGTATTATGTACTGGGATGCCAAAACAAATATCCGTAAGAATCGCTGAATAGATATCTCCTAACTCACTATTTTTAAGGTATTCACTATAAGCAGAAATTAATTCTGGTAATTTACTTGATTCAAACATTTTTGATAACCTTCTAGTTATATACCCTTCATCATTTTTACCTATTTTTGGATGGAAAGCACTCCAAAGCTTGTATTCATCTAAAGTTGTTCCAGCAATTAGATGAGTACTTGAAGATGAATATGTTTCTAAGTAATCATCCATAATAAATTTATTATCTATAACTGGTAGAAAGCCTACTTCAGGGAAAATCCATTTCTTTCCATCACTTAATGCTGAGTGTTTTAATTTCTTTGCTGTATTAATTATCAACTCCCAGTCACATGATCTTAAATCAGAAATTTTATGACCATCATTTTCAAATTGTTCAATAAATAGCTCAGCCCATAAATTTGCTTTTTCTTCTGTAGCTATTGCATCAAGACCACCGCTCTGGCAAATTGCTTTTTGGAACAGATTATTATTTCCTGCTGCAATTTGAAGATTGCAACTCCAAGAACCTGCAGACTCACCAAAGATAGTAATGTTCTTTGGATCACCACCAAATGAGGAAATATTTTGTTTTACCCACTTAATTGCATTTCTCTGATCTATTAAACCTTCATTACCTGTTGAGTTAATTTCACCAGCTGTAACTTCATCAAGCTTAAGAAAACCAAGAGGCCCCAACCTGTAATTTATTGATACAACAACAACTCCTCTCTTAGCTAAGTGTTGTAAATCATACATAATACTACTGGACCCACCAGTTACTAAAGCACCTCCATGAATCCATATCATTACTGGATTTCTGGCTTTAATATCATTTGAACAAATATTTAAAGTTAAACAATCCTCAGATTGTTTTGCTAATGAATTATCCTGAAAAAAACTTGTTCCTAATTGACTTTGATCATCAGATCTTGTTTGAGGGGCTGAATTTCCTATTTCTGTTACTTTAAGATTTAGTTCTTTTTCAATAAGTAAAGATTCATCCCATCTTTGCTTATATTTTGCGAAGGGAATTCCAAAAAATTGGTGGCAGTTGTCTTTAAGTACTCCCTGAAATTGACCAGCCTCACACTCTACTATACTCATACTATCTCTCAAGAATTCATATTATATAACAATAGATTAATACTAAAATTTTGAAATATAATATGCGAACGGGATGTAGCGCAGCCTGGTAGCGCACCACACTGGGGGTGTGGTGGTCGTCGGTTCAAATCCGGCCATCCCGACCAATTACTAATTTAAGCTTTTTTTTATCTCTTCCGCAGGTCTAAAAGTTAACTTTTTTCTTGCTTTTATTTTAAACGTCTCAAGTGTTTTAGGGTTTCTTCCTATCCTTTTGGGAGTTTTTTTATAAATAAAACTTCCAAAATTACTTATATTTACTCCATGTTTGTGGTTATCAATAATAGATTTAAAAAAAGAGTTGACAAAAAAAAGGCTATCTTTTTGTGATAGCCCTAATTTTTTTGAGATGTTTGTTACTAAGCTTTTCTTAGTTACAGTCAAACCTTTTTAAGTGCCTGTGCCTGTGCCTGTTCCTGTGCCTGTTCCAGTCCCAGTTCCAGTTCCAGTTCCAGTTCCAGTTCCAGTATTGTCATCTTCATCTACATCTAGGATAGTTATTTTCTGAACTGGACTTGCTATAAATAAACCATCACTTACTGTAACAGCTACCTCATAATAAGCTTTTGTTTCGAAGTCAGGAGCAACTTTAAATGAAAGCTCACCGGTGGTTGCATTGATTACAAAATCATCTTCATCACCAAATCCTTCGAATATTGACCAGGTTAGATCGTTTAGACCCCCATCTCCATCTATGGCAACAAGCGTTCCGACAGTAGTTTGATTTTCATTTACAGACCAATCAGCGCTTGACGTAACTACTGGCTCCTCATCATTAATATTATTAAGTTGTATACAAACATTTTGAACGGTTTCATTGCCGCTTGGATCTCTGGCTTTAAGCGTATACATATTGGCCTCGTACCCTGTGCTACAACCAAATGACTCAACTGTTTCAAAGTCATTATAACCATCACTTATTGCTGAGGCTGAGAGAAGTAGAGTAGCTGGTGAGCTAATATTATCAACACCTCCAGTAAATTCGTATCGGCTTCCACCATCACCAGTGAATAAAGTTACGCCTCCGGCATCAGTTGCAGAAATTGTTCCAATTTCTGTTGATCCTTCATCTATGGTAAACGTTGCGGGCGAAGTAAACACAGGAGCAACTGTATCAACAACATTAACAGTTCGTGTTGCTGTTCCAGTATTACCAGCCGCATCAGTGGCTGAGTATGTAATTGTGTATGTTCCTGCAACATTTGTATCAAGGCCGCCCAAATCTGTTGTGACTGTCTCACCGCCATCTGCTTCGGCTCCAGCATCTACGTATGTATCACCAAGCTCAATAGTAACTGGATTAGCACCTAAAACAGTGATTACAGGTGGAGTGGTATCTGGAGGTGGTGGTGGAGGTGTTGGGTCTTGTGGATCAGAAGTACCTCCTGTTATGTCATCTATCATTAAAATACCAAGAGCTATAAGTAATTGTTCAACAATGGATAGCTCTAAAAGCATACTTGTTCTTGATTCACTTGAGCCCTCTTCTGACTCAGAATCTTCATCTTGAAGAGCATTTATCAAAAATTCTCTTCTATCTAAAAGCTGATCTGGTGAGTATGTTTCAAGCCTTTTTGTTATCTCTTGAATTCTTTCTTCTGTTATGGCGTCAGAAGATGCAACAGGTATTGCCATAAACGGTAATACCAAAATTAGTGATAGTAGAATTGATTTTAAGCTTTTAGTCATTGTTTTTTTCCCTCTAAAAGAACAATTATGCATTTTTTTTTGTTGGTACACAATAAATAAGTGCGTTAAATATGCACATAATAATAAATATGTTTTTTAGTTTATGGGTTTAAATTTAACTAACAAATCATAAAGCGTATGCTTTCTTATCAATTTCTGTCCAGGATCTTTTGTGAGAGGTCTCCATGAATAACTCACCAAATTTCCAAAAATTGGAATATTAAAGAAAATCCCCTTATCAAAAGAGCCTTCACCAAACTGCTCAGCGCTTACATTAGTACTAGAGGCAAAAACACCGAACATAACTCCATTATCAAATACTCTTGATAACTCAACTGAAGCACCAACATCTCCAGCAAGATATTCGCCATAAGAGATTTTTGCGTCAAAGGGAATAGTTTTATAGTTTCTATAGTAAAAATTAATTGCCCCTATAGTATTCTCATAATCCAACGTACCTAATCTCATTTTGTAATCTCTTTTTTTTACATTAAATATCTCAAATCCGGCTGCATAATTTGCATCTGATTTATAAAAAAGATACTCAATGCCTGCGCCCATAAACATTTCTTCTAAAATGCCAGCAGATGCCATCAAATAGTGATTCTTCTTCAAGGTCTTGTGGTAATCAAATTGAGCCCTGCCAATAAAAATACCCTCTTGATAATTTCTTAGATAATCTTTGATATCAGATCTCACTTGGGCAGGATATGTATTGACTGGCGGGATTGTTAAATCATCAAAATTATCAACTATTGGGTATTTAAGATTTGTTGAAAAAAATAGGTTATCTCTAATAATAATCTCACTATTATTCTCTAAAAGCAGCGCGCCCTTTGCAAAACCCTCTCTAGAAGCAAGAAATGGTCTAATTGTTATACTGGTATCTGTAAAAAATCTTTTACTACCCTTTCTCTCATAGACCAGAGATGCACTATTGGAAAACTCCTCATCATATTCTGTTACCACCTCTAGATCAGCAACCCTTAAATCTCTTTTTACAGGCTTAAGCAGGCCTGCATCATATGATGCTCTGGCGATGATTTCATCGATAATATCTAGATTTGGATGGGTAAACTGTGTCATTTCAACACCTATAATTTCAGGACCTTCTAAAATCTTGTTGACCCCTATTCCATTTTGATTAAGATTTCTAATAAACTTTTTATATTTGCTATCAGATTCTTTATGTTGAGACTCTTTATATGCATATCGAGGCTTTGATTTCTTAGGATAATTCTTGTAAGAAAACCTTAAAGATGTTGTGTTTCCTCTTTCCGAAGAAATACCGATAGTAAGGTTTTTAGTTAAATTAAAATCTAGGCCAAATGAAAAATCTTGCTCTGCCTTTTTGTAGCCTACTTTTCCTGGAGTCGAGGTGCTGTCGTATTCAAATTTAAATAAATATTTATCAGTAATAGCATGAGCAATTCCAAAAAATGGTGATACTGTTTCTCCTGAAAAATATGCTGATGGCTCAAAGTCTCCCCCTAGATCAGAATTTAAAGATGGTCTGTTATAAAATCTTTTACTAAGATTTCCTAATGGATTTTTGAAATTGTCTTTCGATCCATCTAGTTGGCCCCAGCCTAAACCAAAATGAAAATCTGTGTTATTGATACCATAACTTCCTACAATATATTCAGAACTGTAAAAGCCAGTTCCTGCCATATCATTAATTCCTATAGCAATTGAAGGCCAAATCCCCTCTTCTTTTAATCTTAATTTTAAATTAAAGCCCTTATCTTTATAAGATTGATTGCAAACTGGATCAAATTCAAGAGTACAGTATGGAAGATCTGTATTTTTAGAGTAGAAAAAAGATGCCTCTAGCCAATCGAATGGGAAGGAGCTCATTGTTATTTTCTGATCTGGGTCGCCTCCATAAAAAGAAAAAGTAAATGAAGATTCATCATAGAATCTAGCTGTTGGCATATTGATGAGGCCAATCGAGCCATGATTATTTACAGTATTATAATTAAAGCTGTCAGAGTGAATGTCAAAGCTTAGGTAAACTACAAAACTCAAATAAAGCAATTTTGAGTTTTTAAGCATTATGTAAGGCTAATCTTTTAAAATCGAAATGGAAGCGAGCGTAACTCCCAAATTTCCAAGAATAGAAGTATATCCTTGCAATATTTCTGCTCTGAAAGCATTGGGTATTTCTCTTGGTACAAATATTATTGATCCAGGATATATTTCAACGCTATCACCTCTACCATCTCTAAAAACATTCTTTCTTTGCAAACTTTGAGTCATTCCATTTGGATGAACAACAAATATACTTGAAGTATCTGCAAACTCAGAAAATCCTCCTAAGGATGAAATGTAATCTTCTATACTTTTATCAGGGGTGAATTTGCTTGTTCCTTGATTTGAGACTTCTCCAAAAATATAAATATGGTCAACGATTTCTGGTATTATGATTTCATCACCTTCCATTAATCTTGTATTAAGAGAAGGATCAGTTATTAGTGTATCTATTTTAAATTCTGCAAATATTCTTCCACTTGGATTTGTATCTCTTATTTCGTTCATAAAAATGGCTATAGAGTCAGAGCTATTACTTCCGCTTAATGTTGCGGTTTCAAGAAAAGATGAAATAAAATCTTGATAAAGTTTATTTTTAGCATCTTCAGCAATCTGAGCAGCTTCTTGATTTAGAAGAATGCCCCCAAACTCATATGCATTTTTGGTATATCCACCTGCTCTATTGACTAACTCAAGCACTCCCTCACCTTCACTTAATTTATAGGATCCCGGATTTTGGACTGCTCCAGAAATAGTGACATTCCTCAATGGAAAGGCTCTAATATAAACCTGCTCTCCATCATTTAAGAGTTGCGCTTCAAATTCCTCAGGGGAAATATTAAGCTGAAATACTTTGCCATCCTTTATTCTCTCAAGGAAAACGAAGTCGAGATCAGCATCTGTTCTTAGCCCGTTTGCAAAATTAATAAGTGTATCAATGCTCTCATCTTGTTTTAATTCATAATTTCCAGGCCTTTTAATAGCTCCGCTAATAGATATCTGATTTTTAGCAGGATGAATAAAAATAGTATCTCCGGACCTTAGCTTTGGGCCAAAACTATTTTTTCCATAAAGAAAGTTCTCATAAAGATCTATACTATCTAAGACAATATTATTCCTTATAAGATCAATCTTCCTAAATGAGCCCAACTCTGATGGCCCCCCAGAAACGCTTAATGCATGGAATAAATTTGAGTTGCCGTTGAGAACATATGGTCCAGGATTATAAGCATTACCAGAAACTAATACTTGAATATCTCTAATATTTAAAAGCGTGATAAATACATCAACTCCAACGAATGATGATTCAAATCTTGATTTGATAATTTTAGTGGCCTGCTCTAGAGAAATTCCCGATAAAAATATTTTACCTATATCAGGTAGGTTTACAGATCCGTCCCTAAGAATTGGTAATTCAGTTATTTCACTTTTTTGACCCACCAGTTGTAGCTGGATAACATCACCAAAACCAAGAATATAATCAGGATCAAGATTGGGTTCGTTGATAGGCATTAAAGTTGATTGCATCATTGAAAAATAGTTTTCGCCAAACCTCGAACTAGTAGGCTCTGGTTTTTGAATAAAAGTAGATGGCCTTCTATATTGTGGCGCTTCCAGGTCCTGTTTTTGTTGAGCAGTAGATAGAATTTCAGCTTGTACATCTTCAGGCAAGCTTGCAAGGAATTCTGGTGAAAGGTCTTGAGTGGATACTTCAAAACTAAAGATTAAACTTACAACTATTACAAACGAAATTTTATGAATCTTGATAATCATATCCGGGTATTTCAGTATTTTTTAAACTTGATAAAGATTTTACTATATCATCAATTATTTCGTCGACCTCTGCATCTATAAGGGTTTTTTTCATTGATTGGAATGAAAACCTAAAACCTACCTTGCATCTATTTCTTTTTTCATCTTGATAAAAATCAAAAATAAAGGAATCCCTTAATAATTCATGGCGGAAAGAATCTATCAAACGACATAATTCATTTATTTCATTTATATCATCTACTTGGAATGACAAATCACGTTTAATAAGTGGGAACTCAGAAATTTGTGAATATTTTACTTCTTTAAATCTTGGTAGCTGTGTTGACTTATCTGAAATTAAAGCTTCATCAATTAATTTAAGTTCAATTTCAGCTGAATAAATCGGATGTTTAATCTTAGAATCAAGGTTCTCACGAGAAATTTGATTAACTTCTATGTTTGTTTCATTTGTCAGATTAGATAAGATTGTATCCAATAATTTTTTATCCATCATTATATTGAAATCTCTAAAATTATAGTCTTTTCTTCCGGATAAGATTAAGGCAAGTTTCTTTGTGCTCTTAAATACTTTATTTTTTTTATCAAATCTATAAATATCCGATATCTCAAAAAGCTTAATTGAGTCTTTTTGACGTCTTTCGTTATATATAACATTTTGAACAATGGATTCTGTAATATTCTTTCTAAAGAATCTTTTATTGGAATCTAAAGGATTGTCAATTTCAACTGATCCGGTATTATCATTTTCTGAAAAAGGGAAATTAATTACTTCAGAAAATCCTTCTTCTACAAGAAAAGATCTTACCTTATCCTCTAAACTTAAATCAGATGAATTATTGTTGAGTGGAAGCTTGATATCGCTTTTTTTAAGATTGTCATAGCCTATGAGTCTAGCAATTTCTTCGGCTATATCATTATAATTTTGAATATCATGCCTGTGCGATGGAATGAAAATCAAACCATTTTTTATTTGAAAGCCTAGATTATTAATATATCTATTAAAATCTTCCTCAATAACCTCAACTCCTAAAATTGAATTAATTTTTTTAAGGTCGTACTCTATGAATCTTGGATCTTTTTTGAAGTTGTCTTCCTTGTAAATCTTTAAATCTTTCAGAGTTGTATGATCTTCTACAATTTTTATAAATCTTCTGAGTGCCATCTCAATAATATCTGGATCAGTACCCCTTTCAAACTTGAATGCTGCTTCGGAATTTAGATCATATTTTATAGATTTTCCAATTATTGATTCTGGTTCGAAATACGCACATTCCACTAGTACAGTTTTAGAATTTTGTGTACAGCCAGTTGAAAATCCTCCCATAACTCCTGCTAAATTTATGGGCGTTTCTTTTAAAGTAAAAACAAGATCTGATTCTTTAATATTAATCTGCTTGTTAGTAATTGTTTTAAAGTCATGATCCTTTTTTATTCTTGTCAATTTAAGACCACTATGAAGCTTTGTAAAGTCATAACAATGTGTAGGTTGCCCAATCTCATATGAGAGATAATTAGATACGTCTGTAAAAAAGTTATTCTTTTTTATTTCTAAATCAGTGAAATATTCCTCTAAGTAAGGTTTATATCTCACTGGTAAATCCTCTACCTCAATAAGTAAAAAAGCAATCCTTGGACAGTCGTCTATTGCATTATTTTGAAAATTAAATTGCAGTTCAGCTATTTCTTCATTAAATACTTCTAAATTTTCTGAGAAGTCATAGAAGTTATTTAAATCTCGTGCAATACCATATAAAGATAGACAATCGCCTCTATTGGGAGTAATTTCAAGGTCAATAAGGTTATTTACAAATTCATTTTCATGGCCTAACTGAAAAAGTCTTGATGAAAGTTCATCATCACTCATATCCTTTTTAAGGAACTTTCTTAAATGGTTCTTTGAAACTAACATATTAAAATTGACTAAGAAAATCTAGATTTGATTTATAAAATTCTCTTATGTCATTAACACCATATTTCAACATTGCAATCCTTTCTATACCAAGCCCAAAAGCTAATCCCTGAAATTTATCGGGGTCAATATTGCAATTTTCTAATACTTTTGGATTTACGATACCGCAGCCCAATATTTCAAGCCATTTATTTTGATCTTCAAAAAGAATATCAACTTCTGCAGAGGGTTCTGTAAAAGGGAAAAAAGAAGGTCTGAATCTCAAGCAAGCATTTTCTCCAAAAAGAGAATGTACTATCTTAAATATTAAATCCTTTAATTCTACAAATGAAACATTTTGATTTACATATAATCCCTCTATTTGATGGAACATTGGAAGATGGGTTGAATCATCATCTTTTCTATAAACCTTCCCTCCTGAGAAAAATGCAAAAGGTGGTTTATTTTCTAACATTGCTCTGATTTGGACTGGAGATGTATGGGTTCTCAGGACTCCTGACTTATTATTAACATAAAAAGTGTCATGCATTTGTCTAGCTGGATGGGATTCTTTTATATTAAGCATATCGAAGTTAAACTTTTCTGACTCTATTTCTGGGCCTGAAGCCTGTGTGAAGCCTAAATCTTGAAGAAGCAAAGAAATTTCTTTAAGTGTCGTTGTAATTGGATGGAAACTTCCTGATGATTGGTTTAATTCCAGTATTCCCAGCTTATCATTCATTAGTTGCTGTTTTTACAACTTCTTGGAAAGCATCAGGATTATTTACAGCTAAATCAGAGAGAATTTTTCTATTTAGGATTATATTCTTTTCTTTTAATTTATTAATTAATACAGAATAAGTTACTCCTAAGCTGCTTGATGCTGCGCCAATTCTAGAAATCCAAAGTGATCTAAAACTTCTCTTCTTATTCTTTCTATCTCTAAAAGAATATTGTAAAGCCTTTATATTTGATTGCTTGGCAGTCTTATAAAGCCTACTTCTAGCTCCGTAATGACCTTTTGTTAGCTTAAGTGTTTTTTTGTGCTTAGCTTTTGCTTTTAATGATTTTGTTACTCTTGGCATTTTATTTGTTTATAAGCCTTGAAGCCATTCTTAGTATGGTACCAGAAAGCTTATTTAGTCCTCTGTTATGTCTTTTCCTTTTTGTGGATTGCTTGCTAAGAATATGATTCCTATTAGCACTCCTGCTTTTAATAGATGAGCCAGTCTTTTTAAAGCGTTTTGAAGCTCCCGAATGTGTTTTTAATTTGTAGCCCATCTTTATAATATAAATAATTTAATTTTTCTTTTTTAAAGGAGATAAAACCATTAATAACTGCCTGCCTTCAAGTGAGGCTTCTTGATCAACTTGAGCTATATCAGCTAACTCATCTCTGAGTTTATTAAGTAACTCAAGTCCTAGATCGCTATTAAGGATTTCTCTTCCTCTAAATCGGACGCTTATTTTAGTCTTATCTCCTCCAAGAATAAAGCTTTTAATCTTTTTTAATTTAATATTGTAGTCTCCTACATCTGTAGAGGGTCTGAACTTAATTTCTTTTATGGTAGTTCTTTTAGCTTTAGATTTAGATGATGAAATATTTTTTTTCTTTGAAAAAACATATTTCCCGTAATCCATTATTTTACAAACTACAGGCTCTGATTCTTTTGGTGAAACTTGAACTAAATCCATACTTTCCTGTTTAGCCTTAGTTAAAGCTTCTTTAAAATCAAAAGATCCAAGCTTGTCTCCATTTGATCCAATAAGCATGATGTTATCAGCTCTTATTTTTTCATTTATAGGAACAGTATTTTTTTTAATAGTAGCTATGATTATTTACCTATTCTGCATAGAGGCTGATGAGTAATAATGGTATAGATTTATGCATATGTGGGAGGATTCTATAACAAAATTATAATATTTTAAATAGTTTTAAGGTTCTAGAATTAAGCTATGCCAACTCTTTTCTTGAAATCTATACAAAGTTCTTTTATTGAGTCTAAACTCATTTCCCTCCCAAAATTCAATCTCGTATGGTTTAAAAGAGAAGCCTCCCCAGTGGTCTGGACATTCTGTATTATTATAATTATTTTTTACATTCTCATATTTTTCTAAAACATCTTTGAAAGAAGCTATTTCATTAGATTGATTCGAACTTATAGCTAAAATATTCTTTTCAGAAGATCTCTTTTTGAAGTACTTCTTGTTAAATTTAACTGAAGTTCTTTTAATTTTTGCTTTAAATCTGATCTGTGTATTGATAGATTCCCAGAATATGCATGCAGATATCTGGCTATGAGACATAAATGCTTTTGATTTTGGTGAATCATAATTACTAAAAAAAATAAATTCATCTCCATCAACGAATTTTAGGTTAACAAATCTTGAATCAACTTCTTTTTTAGTTTTGTTAAAAGAAGAAATACAAATGGCTTCAATATTCTTTTGATCTGCCTGTTTTGCATCTTCATATTTTTCTTTAAAAAGAATTATGGGATCTATATTTTTTATATCTACAAATTTAGTCATTTCTTATTTATTTAAGTTTTATATTTTTTCTGATTTCAAACTCCATTTTCTATTTGTTTTAAAACGTCTTCACACATCTTATCTAATGAAAGGTGTGGCTTCCATTTGAGAATGTTTTTTGCTTTTCTTATATCTGCGACACTGGAAGGTATGTCATTTTTTCTTGGTTTACAAAACTTATACTCAAAATTTGATCCAGAAAGATTCTTAAACATTCTGACCAACTCTAAAACTGTATATCCCTTCCCGCATCCTATATTTATACATTCGAATACTTTGTTCCTTTTAAACAATAAATTTAAAGCATCTATATGAGCTGATGCAACATCCTGAACGTGTATAAAATCCCTCAAAGCAGTGCCATCCTTTGTATCATAATCCCTTCCGTAAATCTCAAGGTGCTTTTGTTCATCATTAATTGTTTTGATAATACTTGATGTAATGCTTTTGTTATCTTCATCAAAAGTATCACCAAAAATATTTAATTCATCAGTACCAATCGGATTAAAGTATCTCAATGAAATCGAACTTACTTCGTGACTTTCATAAAAGTCTTCTAAGATATTTTCAATAAAATACTTTGAGGATGCATAAGGATTTTGAGGCTCAATCTTTGAATCTTCTTTTATTGGATATGTATTCTCTGGAGAGTAAATTGCAGCAGAGCTACTAAAAACGATTTGTTTTACATTATGTTTTACCATTGCATTAAAAAGGTTTAATGAGCCCAAGATATTATTAGAGTAGTACTCAAATGGGTCCTTCATTGAGTCTGGTACAGACTTTAAAGCTGCAAAATGTATAACTCCATCAATGTTATGGTCGCTAAACACACTATTAGTTTCTCTTAAATTTTTTAAATCGTAATCATAAAGAAATAACTTTCTTTTAATATTAGATGAGATTAAAAGTAAATTATCTAAATTATCTCTGTTTCTAACATGATTATTATCTATTATGATTATGTTGAATCCCTTTTTTAACAAAAGAGAGCAGGTAACTGAGCCAATAAAACCTAAACCTCCTGTTACTAGAATATTTTTCATTTATTATTAATGTATTTTTTAATTAGATGATTTGAATGAATAAATTTTCTCATATTGTTATATCTTAAAAAATTATTTGTTAAAAGTTTGTAATCATCCCCATCTTCTTTTAGCCTTTTAACAAATTCAGAAATAGATTCATCTTCAATAAAAGAGAATGGTGAGAATCCATAGGTCTCTTTTAATTCCTCTTCATAAACTCTTAAGGCGCTTGAGTTATTTGTTCTTATGCTCATTCCAGCATTAAGGTATTCATAAATCCTGATTGGTATATTGACATCGCTTGACTCATCTTTGGATCTAAAAGATAGACCTATATCAAATGAAGCAAGATTCTCTTGGACTGTTTCTGGTTTTATTCGACCAAAATTTTTTATTTTTTTATTGTCATCATTATAAACATCTCCGATAAAGCTAATTGAATCAATACTTTCGCTTTTGATCATTTCATCTATTTGACTATCAAGCATCATTGGATTTTGGAACTTTCCCATTCTTCCAAGATGACAAACCTTAAAATTTTTATTAATCAGCCTATTATTTTTATCAAATCTTGAAAAAGCTCCATTATGGACAATTGAAATATTTTCACTATGTGCTTTAAATTCATCAAGTAGATTAAAAAAATCAGTAATTATAATAGCTGATGCTTTTCTCAGTACATATGATTCAAGTCTATGCAGAATCTTAATAATTAAACTATCTCTTTTAAACAAGCCTAATTCCCAAAAAACTCTTGGGTATGGATCTCTTACCTCAAAAAAGTACTTTTTTCTTAAAAGAATACAAAGCATAGCGCTAATCATAGCTGGTAAAAATGGTGGGCTTGAAATAATAAACAAAGAATCTTTGATGTGAAATTTCTTAATAATAAGTAACTGAAAATAGATAGCTGAAAAAATAGTTTTAAACGCTCTCTTAATTAGGGAATCATTAGAATCTTCAACTAATAACTTATTTTCTAATGATATGACAGATGTGCTTAACCCATGATCATTTAAACAGCTTAACCAAGTCTTTATTCTTGCTTCAATTGCATTTTTTTTTTCTATTGAGGATGCTACACAAAGATATATTTTCACGATTCTTTTTAGATATTTCTTAGCTCTTTAAAAATTTTATTTTTTTCACTGTCCTCTAAATTAGCATGAAAAGGAAATGATAAAACTTCATTACAAAACTTTGAAGAATTTATACATTCATATGAATTCTTTCCTTCAAGTATTTTTATGTCAGATAAAGCATATGGATAATGAATAGCTGTTGGTATACCTTCTTTGATCATTTTATCTCTTATTTCAGTTCTATTTTTAAACCGCCCAACAGCCAAATGTGGAACGGGATGAAAATTATCATTGAATAAGATTCTTGAGTAAGCTTTTTTATAATCAGAAATTATTTCTTTTCTTTTATGAAAAAGATCATTGCTTAAAATGAATGAAAGTTTTTTTAAGAGTATAAATGCTTGAAGTGAGTCTAGCCTACTATTAATTCCAACAAAATCAGCTTTTCCTTTTACTTCCGATTGTCCAAGTCTGAAAAATTTTCTAGTGCTCTCAAAATACTCTTCATTATTAACTATAGTCATTCCGCCATCCCCAAAGCAACCAAGATTTTTGGTTGGAAAAAAGCTGAAGCAACCAAAGTCTCCTTTTGATCCCACAAAATCTTTATCTTCGAAACTCCCTCCAAAAGCTTGAGCTGAATCCTCAATAACTGGAATATTTGTAAAATTTTTAATTTGATCTATGTCAACAAGTTGACCATATAGGTGAACAACAATTATTGCTTTAGTTTTTTTAGAAATATTTGTTTTGATAGAATCTATATTAACCAAGCCAGTTTCATCAATATCTACATATACTGGAGTTGCTTTCAAGTTCTTAATAACCATTGATGTAGATAGCCAGCTTACACCTGGAACTATAACTTCATCACCCTCTTTGACACCTATTCCGATTAAGGCACCAAGGAGTGCATCTGTTCCATTTGCACAAGTGACAATATTGGCTGAATTATATTTGAAATTAGATTCAAGAACATTTTTGAGGTTATTGTTATGTGGGCATGCGTCATTTCCAACAAAATTTCCTTCATTTATAAAATTCCTAATTTCATTAAAGAACTTATCATCCTGATAAGGCTTTGTATCATCTATAAAAAACTTCATTTTTTCCCCAGTCTTGATTCTATAATGTTGTTGTTATTTAAAGGTACCATTTTATGGTCTTCGGCTGATAAGTAAAATGCATTTAAACATTTTATAGACTCAACTCCGACATCTGAGCAAAGAATATTCCTAGAAATTTTATTATTTAAAAACTCTTCAATATGCTTGTAAACCTTGATATGACCATCTTCACCATGCAATGAGAGTTCTTCTTGCAGCGTGGGTGTGATACTTTGATTGTTTGAATCTACGAAGGATATTTTTTCAGCTCTAGTTCCATCAAGCAATATTCGTCCTTTATCGCATACCAAAGAAATCCTTGCATCTAAATTTTTGGGTCTTGCAAGAACTGTCGCCTCAATTGAAGCAATCGCATCATTTTCAAATTCAATACAACCTACATAGCTCTCCTCAGCTTCCATTTTTAATTTTATATTCTTTGAGATTCCAAAAACTGATCTTGCTCTCCCAACAAGATATAGTAATAAATCTAAGTGATGAATTGCTTGGTTAGATAAGACTCCGCCATCATGCTCCCAAGTCCCTCTCCAGTCATTTTGATCATAATATTCCTGGTGCCTGCACCATTGCAAGGACATGGAAACTGAATATATTCTTCCAAAGGTTTTAAGCAGCTCTTTTGCTTTAATAACAGAGTTATTGAATCTATTTTGCATGCAAACAAAAATCTCAACATTTTTTTCAATTGCTAAATCTTTAAGCTCAATTGCTTGTGAATGCTCCAAAACAAAGGGTTTCTCAATTAAAACATTCTTTCCTAAATTTATTGATTTCTTTGCAAGCTCAAAATGAGAGCTGCTTGGAGTTGTAATAATAACTAAATCAAACTCTCCTTCAAATTCATCTATATTTTTAACAACTGTTGTATTGTATTTCTTTGTAAATTTAGAGATTTGTTCTTCAGCAATTTCTACAAGCCCACTAAAAGAGAAATTTGGAAGCTGCAATATTGCATCAATATGTTTTTCTGCTATGTTTCCATATCCTACAATTAAACATCTTATAGGTTTCATGAAAAATCGGTCATTTTAATACCCTCGCCCTCATTCATGTTTTTTACAACTCTTTTTCCAATTATTTCTTCCCAGTGGATTGGAGATATAAAATTTAATAAAGGTCTCAGAGGTATTAAGTGATCTCGTGTAATTTTTTCGCCAGCTTTAATATCTTTTTTTAAATATAGTCCTCTTCTAGCAAATTTTATTGAGTCACTTTGATCAAGAATATCAGCTTCTCTCAAAGATCTATTTATAGGATCAATAGATTTTGCAAATTCAATAAGGTCAGACTTATTAAATGCATGGTAGTGGTCATTACCAGGCAAAGATTTATTGAAAGTGTAATGCTTTTCAATAACACAAGCTCCCATTGATATAGCGCATGATAAAGCCAATTTAGATTCTTCTGGGATAGTGTGATCGCTGTATCCAATTTTAATAGATGGGAATAAGTTTTTTAGTTTTTTGATTGATCCAAGTCCTGCAGTCGATAATGGATTAGGATATTTTGTAACGCAATGCAAAAGCGTCAAGTTATTTTCTACATCAACATCTAAGTCCTTTATATATTGAACGGTCTTTTTTATCTCATCAATTGAGCTAGCACCTGTTGATAAGATTATTGGCTTATTCTTACTTGCTATTTTCTCAATTAACATAAAATTTGTGAGATCAACTGATGCAATTTTAAATCTTCTAACTAGTGGATCAAGAATATCAACATAATCTTCATCAAATGGTGTTGACATAAATTCGATATCTCTTTTGTCACAATAATTTGCAATTTCATTAAATTCTTTTCTTTTGAAAACATCATATTTACTAAATAACTCTATTTGAGATTCTGTACTTTCTTTTGACGTATCCCAGTATGCAGGCGAATATTTAGCTGCAAGCTTTTTTGCACTATAACTTTGAAACTTTACTGCTCCAACTCCAACATCAGAACATTCATCAATCATTAATTTTGCCTTATTTATATCATTCTCATGGTTTACTCCAATTTCAGCTATAAAATTTTTGATTTCAAATTTATCTTTCATGATCTTTATCTAGTTTCTTTTTGAACTTTTCCATCTCAGCCTGATTACTAGTAATGCCCTCATTATGATTTCTATATCTGTATAAAGGAGCTGGAATATTCAACATTTTTCTTCCAGCTGCATCAAATCTTTGTTGTAAATCTTCTTCCTCTCTTGCTAAAAAGTCAGGATTGTATAGTCCCAGAGAAACTAAAACATCCCTTCTGAACATAATTCCGCATCCTATTGGCTCTTCAATTGAAGATTTTCTAGACTCACGTTTTTCATTTTCAGAAACAGTATAATAATCGCAAGAGACCGCATCATAAATACTATTCGATAGAAGAAAATATCTTAAATATTCGAGGTATTTGAAATCGACAAAATCATCTGCATCAATCCTAACAACAAACTGACTTGAGTAAGATCTAATAGCTTTATTTAGAGAAGCAGGTAACCCGATATTCTTTTCATTTGTAATAATAGTTAAATTTTCCGTACCGGTATAATTTTTTAAGATTGAGCCTGTTGAATCATCAGAGGCATCATCAATCAATATGATCTGATACTCACTTTCTTCAATACTCTGATGAAGAATTGATCTAAGGCATCTCTCAATATAATTACCATAATTATAAGAGGTAATTATTACAGCAATATCTTTATACTTCTTCAAAATACTTACCTCCATTCTGGGGAAAGTTTGATTCAATTTCTTTTGCTAACTCAACCAAAGCGTAGTCTGCAAATCTCTTGCCGGAAATACCTATACCAAATGGCATTCTTAATTTTTCATTAAACCCTGAAGGAATATAGCAAACAGGCAAATGAAGATATGTCATGATTAAATTTAAATCATCCATTTCTGGATCGCCTCTTTTAGGAGCAACGCCATTTGTAGATGGAAATAAAATTAAATCAATACTATTTTCATATAACCAATTATTAAAATCTTGGACATATTTTTGATGAAGATCTATCAATCTTTGAAACTCTTGAGACTCAACAGCTTTGCATCTTTCTACAAAATTTTTGAATGAATCAGAAAGTTTACTGCCTCTGCTTTCTAGATCTTGAGTGAAATAATAAGAAAGTGAGAACGAATATATCTTCTCATGCATGTTGTGGATTTGAGAGACAAATTCTGGTAACTGAATATCTAAAAAGCTATAGCCATTATCGATTAAAAAAGATTTAACCTCATCAACATGCTCCTCACTCTCCTTTGAAAAACTTATTCCTTCAATACTTGGTATTATGAAATTCTTAGTATCAAGCTTTTTTAAAACGTGTATTTTTTTGTTTTGTGGAAAATTAGATGAGATTTTGAAAGTTGTGTTCATTACTTTCTCCAGCACATCAAATGTTTTAATAAAAAAGCCTACTGTGTCAAATGGATCACATGTTTTAAGAACTCCAGTTCTAGGAACTAAGCCATAAGAAGGTTTAAAGCCTCTTACTCCACAATATGACGCAGGCCTTCCAATTGAACCTGCTGTTTGAGTAGCAAGGGAATAGTCAATATCTTGATCAACTAAAATATTTATAGCAGATCCTGCTGAAGATGTCCCTACAGTTGCAGAGCTGTTCCATGGATTTAAAACATCTGTTTCTTCATGCACTGCAAATTCACTTGTAACAGTCTTACCAATACAAAAATCACCATCTGTAATGCAATCAGTTATAACTCTTGCATTATTTCCTGGAAAAAAATCTTTAAATGTTTGTGAACCCATTTCTGTTGGATAAACGTAAGTGTTAAAAATATCTTTTGCAGAAAAATAAAATCTTTTACCTTCAGGGTTTGAGAAAAATGAGGTCGAAACCTTTTCAAAATTCTTATACATATCATATGAAGGAATAAACTCAAATTGATTATATTTCTTATTTGATTTCTGAATAGAGTTAAGAACCTCTTCAGTTTTCTTCATCAGCTTCTTTTCTAGTTTCTTCTATAAAATCAATTACAAAGGGTCTTATATTTTTACCTTGGTGCTTACTCTCAGAAATTTCAGGTGTTATATCTTTTATTGGTATCATTCTCTTTTCAAGCATTATTTTATAAAACTCTTCCTTTGAATGCCCTGTAGCCTCAAGATAATAATTTAAAGCGTTCGGTTCCTCAGAATCAAACTCTTTTGCAATTTTTAAGCCCTCTTCTCTATTCATTAGTCCAGTCCTTACATCCATACTTGCGTGAACTGTTCCTCTACCAAATCCTCTTTTAATATAATTTGTAAAGTCATGAACTCCCGGCATTATGCACTCAACACTTTTATAACCTTTGTATGTGTTTTCAACTTTATCCTCAATCCATCCATAGTTCTTTTTTAAAAACTCTGTTTGTTTTTCTTCATCCCAAAAAATATAGTCTCCCAAATGAATTCCCCATACACCCGCCTCTTCACACTCTTTAGCCGTTGGTGGCTCAAACATTTGAATTTCTCGGTATTTTAATTCTTGATCAGATAGATCTTTTACACTAACTTTAGCTGATACTTTTAAAAAATAGTCTCTGTCAAATTTTAATACTGGTTCAAAATGGGAAGCCCTTCCTGACATTTCTGCAATCGATTCTCCCCATATTAATAAAGAAATATTAAATTTAGTTGCAATATGAAGAGGAAATGCTCCAACACCTGAATGGCAATGCCAACAGGCATCTCCAATTGCATCCAAGCTTTTTTTTGCGGCTCTGTTAACTTTTGACCTTGCTGGAGTATATTGAATATGGTCAACATCAAATTCCTCTAAACAATTAAGCAAATTATATGTTCCTATCTTAGAATACCAATTATGTGAAAAGGTAACTGCTAGAACATTTAGCTTATAAACTTTTGTTAAGACATGTAACTGATAAGCGCTATCTTTCCCTCCGCTTATTGGAACCATACAGTCGTATGGAGAATTTCTTTTTTTAGCTTCTGCTTTTGCTTCCTCAAGAATTCGTTCCAAGCTTTTAGCTCTCTCCTCCCAATTGATATGCATTTTTTGTTCTGATGAGTTGCAAGCTCTGCAAATTCCATTTTCATCAAAATCTATGCCTTCAGTTGTTTCTGGCATACAGCATCTTCTGCAATAAATCATTTTAAAAACCTTATATTTAAATTCATAAAAAAATTATTAAAATTAAATCTTATTCATATAAAAAGTCAAAGCATATCTTTCATTAGATTCTATCGGACATGCCCTATGAATAGAGCTTGAGTTAACAAAAAATATTCCCCCTCTTGAAGAAACTATATCAACAATATTTAATTTTCTAGTAAGTTTTTTAATAAATAAATCATCGAGGCTTTGATATCTTCGCTTGCCGGTAAATAAGTCAGAAATACTAAAGTAATTACTAAGGATAATATTTTTTAATTTGAAGAAAAATGAATTAGTTTTATCAATTACTTGCAGTTGACCATTTCCAGGATAAACATCATTTAAATAAACAAAAAATTTATACTCATTATTAAAAGAATCAAGATGCCATCTTCCCTCATTGAATTTTTTATCATAACCAGAAGCGGTATTTTTAATTGCTAAGCAAGTTTTTAGCTCAAGGCTTAGAGAATTTTTAGAAGCCCATGCAATTAAGTCACTTACTAAATCATTACATATGGAATTATTATCAGAGTAGTCAAAAATCCTAAACTCTGATTCACCGTAATGCGTTGAGGTAATATTTCCTGTACTTATCTTTTTATCAATATCATTAATAAGCTCATTGCATAAATCTGGATTTAGAGAAAATCCTTCTAGTTTTTTGTAACTTATACTTTTTATATCCATTATATTAAAACCTCTTTTTATTTAATTAAATCTACATATAAACTCATTTGTGGCCATGTAGAGTCAAAATGTGCTTCTGCTCTCATAAAAGGCGATATCGACTGCAAATAACCTGATTTAATGACCTCAGAAAAGCCAATTTTTTTAGCTAGATACTCTATTTTACGATAATTGTACCAGTTAATATGATTGAATGAATAATCAGGCTTATACACTAAGTCCCTTGTGATAATATTATGAGCATCATTAAAACTATTTTTAGAGACAATATCATTTATCTCATCTGATGTTATTTTATGATCGCTAGGAGTTCTGTCATGAATGACTCTTTCATTTGCAAATCTTGAAATCCATCTTTCTTCAATTGACCATTCATTTGGAGATTTTGATGCAAAAGATTTATATTGAGAAGGCTTTCTATTCCAATAATCCCAAATAAAATATTCTTTATCTTTGTTCACTAAAGCCCTATAAGATAAATCAGCATCGGGACAAGTAATCCTTAAGATGCCCCCTTTTTTGAGTGCGTTATGCATGTTTTGCAATAATGCGAACGATGTTTCATCTCTAAAGTGCTCAATAACATGGCTACAATAAATGTTATCGAAATAGTTATTATCAAAGGGTAGCTTGTTCATGGAGGATATATCATAGTGATTTATATCTCTTTTACCCCAATCATAAGCTGAAGTTTCGAAGTCTGTTAGGTACCAGCCCTTAAGATTAAATGCTCCACAACTCACATTTAAGAGCTTTATATCATTTTTATGAATAAGATCTAATAGATGAGATTGATGGCCGCTGTAACTGAGATTTTTGAGATAGATATCCCTCTTTAAGAGAATTTTTTTTATTTTACTAATCATAGTGCCTATAAAAATGTTTATTATATAAACATTAATTCTAGAATTCTAACTTACTAAGCATTTCTTCGCATATTTTTCTTTTTTTTAGACTTACAGGCTTAAAGTGATCTTTAATAACCATCTCGTCAAGCTTTTCAAATGGAACACTTACTCTTGGTATTATCAAGGAATCAAGAACTGAGCTAACTACTTTATCAGATGCCAATGAGGCAACATTAAAATCATTAATAATTGGCGTGTAAAGAAAACCCGAAGAATATCCAAGAAATCCAGAAGCATTTCCTCTAATATAATTAGATTTACCTAAATTAAAATTCTTTGGATGTTGTCTAATCTTAAGATTCTCTATTGGAGGAAGTGAATTTGATAAAAAATCATTTTGAAGTTTCGTTCCATCAGAAAAATGAAATTCTTCTTTAAATTCGTCTATCAAAACTATTGGTCCATTTTTATCATAGATATATTCAAAATGACCTTTATCGAGGGGAACTTCAATATCATTAGTAAGATATCCTACAAAATCATAATCAATAGACTCAATAATCTCACTTTTGGGAGTGAACTCTTGATATAAGATTTTCCTTATATTCCAAAAGTTTCTGAAGTTTTCTAATCTTTTTTTTACATTATAAGTTTCATCAATAAAAATATAATTTATAGTTTCTTTATCAATAATCTTTTCATAAAAATTATTTTCTATTTCCATACTCATTGATGTTCCTATTATCACAATATCCTTAGGCTTTATTTTGTCCATAAATCTTAGATCAGATTCCTTTAGATTATGAAAACTGCTATTTAAGTGCTTTAAGTCGAGATACTTTTTAAAATGTTTAAGTTGATTTTTTGCACCAGGATCAGTGCCTACCAAAAAAAAGTTAAGATCTTGCTCCATCTTCCATAGTTTTTGCTATTAGAATTACGTCCTCTTCAGTGAAATCGTGATTGCAAAAAAGAATACCAATAAATTGTTGGTCATGAAGTTTTTCAGCATTTGGTAACGAAACAGGATTAAAGTATCTTTTAAATTTACCAGTAGAAGCATCTGGGTTAGTAAAGAGTGGAAGTCTGTGAATATTTTGATAGCCCATTAATAAAGATGGTAATCCTTTACTAATAACATAATCATTTACTTTCTTTCTAAAAGAAGGGTTACAGTATTCATCTCTTATTAGAATTGGAAATATGTAATATGAATGGATATTACCATCAATTGTTGGTGGACAATAAAAATATTCTGATTTATCTAGTTCATTAATTAATGTGCTTGCAATAGATCTCTTTTTTAATACTAGGTCTTTTAGTTTAAGTAACTGATTTTTACCTATTGCTGCTTGAGTCTCAGTCAGTCGAAAGTTATTTCCAATCATATTAGGTAAAAGCCATTCTTCATTGGTAATATTCTCACCATGATTTCTTGAAAGGAAACAATATTTAGCTAAATGCTCGTCATTTGTCAGGATAATTCCTCCTTCTCCAGTATTTATATGTTTATGTCTATTTAGGCTAATCCCGGTTATATCAGCCTCGAAGCCGGCATGTTTTCCATGTCTAGTTGCGAGAGGCGCCTGTGCTGCATCAGAAATTAGCTTTATTCCCTTTTTTTTAAACTCAATTAGATCATCATAAGGATAAGCTTGGCCAAAAATATCAGCTAACATTATAGCTTTAGTTTTAGAGGTTATTTTTTGTTTAATGTGATCTAGCGATGGCATAAATGTTAGTGGATCAATATCTGCAAATACTGGTATTGCCCCATTCTTAATAATTGTCATTACAGTTGCTGACATCGTCCATGGGGTCACAATAATTTCTGCCGAATCGTCATCATTTCCAATTGAACCAACCATCATTTCAAGTCCCGATGTCCAAGAATTTACTGAAATTGCATAATCAAATCCAAATAATTGCTTCGATCTTTTTTCAAATTCAATTACTTCTGGTCCACCAAAGAACTGATCTCCCCATGCCCCAACATATCCTGACATAAGGCCAGTTGAGACTTGATTAAAAGCTGCATTAGCATCACTTTTATCTAATGACCTATAAAAATCTATTTTTATTTCTTTTCCCATAGTTCTTTTAAGTGCGCGCACAATGTGTACGTTTTAATATCTGTTTCAATGTTAGTTAGTTTATTAAAATTTTCTTGAGATTGATATATATTTTGCAATCTGTGATGAATGTCATTATTTTCAAAAACTTCATTATTAATTTTTATTAGGGATCCAAAGTTTAAGTACTTGATTTTGGTTTTTTTTGATTTAAATATGACTTCAAAAACATCTTTTTTTGCATTCTCTAAATAGTTAACTCTAATAAAATTTTTATTGTTGCTGACTGAGATATCGGAATCAGTTATTTCAAATCCCAGAAAATCTAGTAAATCAAAAAGGTGTGTCCCAGCATTAAAAAATCCATTTGAGATTTTGACATCTATATTTTCAATTTTTTCTTCTTTAAGAATTGATTTTAACCAATTTGTTGTTTCAAGAGCTCTTCTGAAATAATTAATCCTAATATTCTTTCCAAATAACTCATTTTTATTATGTAGCTCTGCTGAATTAGTCGGTTTTTCGATCAAACATAAATCAGGATTGCATAAATCATATATCCTGGAAACCCTATGTACTCTTCCTGACGCTGGACCAGCATCAATAAATAGAACAGGTTTATCATTAGGAATATTTAGATTTAAGAAATCAAAAATATTTTTATTAATGAATCCTTTAACATCAACAAAGGGATCAAATATATATATATTTTCTATCCAAGATGCTCTTTTTAATGAATCTAAATGATTATTCCACTTTTTATTATAGATACCACTTCCAGCACCAATTGATCCTAGACCGAATAAGATAGCATTATAGTTCTTGTTAAGCATGAAGATTTATTCTTAAATCCTCATAACTACCCAATGTAATAGAAGGATGATTGATGAGATTATTAAATTCAGGTCCTAAATGATTAAGGGCTTCATTAAACAAAAATATCCGGTTATGCTCTGCTAGCTCAAAAACTGCTGTGCTGTAATGACCGATGACCAAACAATCTATAATTTCTAAGTTCTTAATGCCACATGAAAATTTATTATTATCTATCTTAAAAAATTCTCTTGGCTCTTGCATTAACGATGGATGACCACAATAGAGAAATTCAGTTCTGTTTTCATTTAAATATTCAATTGTTTTATATTCGTTTAAAAAGAAGTTTGTTTTCATATAATCACGGAAGTTTTTGCCCACACATCCTCCAATAATCACAACTATATTTTTAATTTGTTTAGTATCTTTCTTGAAGGTTTTCGGGATATATTCTGAATCATTTATGTGAAGAAGCTTTTGCTTGATAAAATGCGGTTGAGGCAATTTCATCTGTAAATTTATATAAAAATTCTCTGATTTAGAATCTTTGGAGAGAATATTTAATAGCCAATAATATTTTGAAAATCTTGAGGTTGATATTCCATGTAAGAATTCAATTGTATTTATATTATTGTCTATAGCTGAAATTCTAAATGTCTCAACAGTTATACTATTAGAAGTAAAAAATAATACGGTGTCTATTTTTTTACTCAGTATAAAACGCTCAGAACCAAGAAGAAGGAAAGCATATTTTAAATCCTTTAGATTTTTAGTAATTGTTTTAAACGAATATTTAAAATTAAAAAGGAATTGATACAGAATATTTAATACGAGTTTATTTTTTAAGTTGCCATTCAGATCAATTAAATGAATTGTATGATAGCTTTTTTTGAAGTCTTTAAGTGTCTGGTTAAACTTGAAAAAAATTTCTTCTTCTGAATCTCTCTTTGAGTTGTAAATTAATAGCGAACTTTTAAAACTTATATTACTAAAATCATTTTTATAATTAAATTCTTTAGGAGTATCTCCAGCCTTCTTTGTGGTTGCATCTGTTTTTACTGAAAATAATACATCTTTCTGGATTAAGTGATAAATCTTTAATGCTCTTATAGCATTTCTTTTAATCATCTCTGTATTGTTTCCACTTTCTTTCAATTAAATTATTTAGCTGGAGAAGGTCTTTATTAAGATCAATAAAATTCATTACATCTTCAATAGAAAAATCAAAATCTTGTTTAGAATAAAAGTGTTCGAAAATTGTTGATATAAATTGGAAATCTTCCTTAGTATCAAGAGTAAGATGAGGTATAAAATCATATTGATTAATATATTCGAAGTTTTTAATTTTGAATATATCTGGATTTAATCTCATAAAAAGAGTTCCATGCTCCCTTATTTCAGGGTCATCACATAGAAGATCTGATTTTAAAAATGCTTTTGATTTTACTACCTCAACCTCAAATCCAGGCGGGAAAGTAGTCTTTAGATCATTTCCATAAAAGTCGAGATCATTAGCATTAAAATATTCAATAGCTGAGTCAATGATTCGGTAGTCTACAAGTGGGCAATCGCCATAAATTTCTACAAAATTTTTAATCTGGTAGTTATTAATTGCAGAAGAAATCCTAGATGTAACATCTTCCTCAGATCCTCTGTTATATAAATAATGATTCTCCTTGCAAAAGTCTACAATTTTATTATCTATTTCTTCAGTTGTTGTATTAATAATTATGTCTTCAATATATTTTGATTTACCTACTCTTTCTATTAAGTGTTGAAGTGCTGGTTTATCACAAATATTCATTAAAACTTTTCCTGGCAATCTTGTTGAACCGAGTCTTACATTTATTATGGCTTTCATTTATTTATTCCTCTGTAGATTGTAATCCTAAATCCAGCTACTAAGAAAAGTATAGTCATTACAAATTTTAAGCCTACAACCTCAAATAAAATTATTGACTCTAAAGGGCTGTCAAAAAAGGGTAAAAAATATATTGAGAATAAGGTCACAAGAAGTATTTTCCCAATAAATGTTTTATCTTCAATACAAATTAAATTAAAGAAATATCCTACAATTGCAGTAAGCACCATAATGAAGGGTAAAATAAACCAAGAATATAAATAATTTAAGCTACCAAATAATCCAAGAGACAAACCGGTCCCAATCTGAAAACCATGATTTTGAATAATTGAGTACGTACATTGTGAGAATGTTTGTATTCTATATAACTCTGCATTACTCGTATCAAATATCCTATCAAATCCCCAAATGTATTGATTAACTACCAATAGCGGATAGTTACATAACTCACCGGATTCAATTAAATATGATGCAGTAAAATTTTGGACGTTTGCTCTTTCAATAATTCTTGACAAGAAAGACTGCATATAGCCTGTATCAGACAAAATGCTAAACAATGATATAAAGTCAGATCCTGATTTAGAAAATGTTACAAGTAACAATAAAAGTCCAACTCCTATGGGAGCAGAAATCAAAAAGGTAAGAGGTTTTATTTTGAATTTGGCATCGTACAAGACGATAATATACAAAAGTAAATAGGCCCACCCAATTGTTCCATTGGCAGTTAAAACTAATGGCACTACCATAAAAGAACATAATAAATTTCTTTTTGTCATTAATAAAAATAAGGACAAACTTGAGATATATACATAAGCTAGATAACCAAATGCTCCCAATGATCCTTTTGATCCAGGCTCAAACGATCTTAAAGAGTTTGCGAAGAATATAAAAGATATTATAGATATTATCCAAGCAAGAATTACTAAGTAGATTACAAGCTTGTCGCCTAACATATATTCAAATTTATACCTTTTAGGAGTTAGGCTAAATATCTTCAATTCGCTGCTATTAAAATTAGATGATCTCCTATAAATATAAAATAAACTTAGCGCAAGAATTGAGCATGCTGCATAAAAGATGTATGACATTGTTGTATAGCTGCCAAAATTCCAGTATTTGGGAAAATAATCGGGGCCAATCAACAAAAAAGGCAGAATATAATTAATAATCATGCAAAAAGAAATTGCTGAAACTAGTAAACGCATTTCAGAATAGTAAAGAATCTAATTAATAAGTATAAGTTTATTGATATTAACACTCCGAGTATAGTTGGGAAAAATGAATAAATTGTTATAAGAATGATAATAAAAAATAAAAATATACATGCCTCTATTGATGCAATAGTTTTTAACTCTTTTGTCCAAAAAATAACTTCTGTAAGTGGGTGGGTAATAATATATAAAGAGAGAATTGTTGCTTGTAATAAAGCCAAGCTAAATCCCATATTTGGAATAAATGTGATTAAAGATGAGACATATTCGAACAAAATACCAAAAATAGGTAAAAGAATTGAAATTATAGTCACTGGAAAAAATATTTTTCTTAAAAAATTCTTAGAGTTCTCTAAGACTAGATGTCGATTAGGTATAAAGAAGAAAACCGTATAGGATATTAGAAATATTTGTATCACCTGAAACCTAAAAATATATTCAGCTATCTGAAAATCTAAATAATTCAAAATTATTTTGTCTATTGAAATAGCTATACCTGAGAAGAATGACCAGACAATCCCCCATTTGGCGTCCTTAAATATACTTTTTAGCCTGATTGAGATATTTTGAAATAAATTTTCAAATTTAATAGGGAAAACTCTCGATATAAATAGAATCAATAAAGACCCGAAAAAGATAAACATATAAATAAGGTTGGTTGGTTCTGAATATAAATACAATAAAAATACTAAACACGGTATTAAGGCGCGCATAAAAAGAAAAATAGACATACTAATTATCTTTTTTTGGTAGCTCAAAATCCTTTGCTTGTCATCAATTAACTTTTCTATTGGTAATTGGAAAAATAAGAAAATACATAACCAAAGATCTTTAAAAACAAATATATTTAAAAAGAAGATTGCAAAACTAAGCAAAACTCCCTCAATAAACGAAGCATAATAAAGTTTATTTTCAATAAATGTATTTGTTTTAGGGTCTAAAAACTTTTTATGAATTTGGGTGCCAATTGAATAGAGGACAAATTGAATTGCAATTAAAAATACTGAAAACTGATTCGCTAGGGCATTATTAAAGTTAACTAGAATAAGGAGTGTTAGTGGTCTCAGCAATACAGATATTCCTGTAAAAAAATAATAAACCAGTCTTTCCTTATTAAAAATATTATGAATTGAGGATTCTTGTATCAATTTAGTCATATTGCGTTTGAAATATTATAGCTATACTTAAATTTCTTTTTTAAAGAAAACTACGTATAAAACTGAAATAATAAACCCAATAAAAGAGGAGAATATTAAAATAAAGATTCTGTTGGGCGAACTCTTAAAATCTGGATAAAATGAATTATCGATTGATTCAAGTGCATATTGTTCAGAAGTTGTGGCAATTGTTTGCTCTTTCATTGCAGTCTCAATCATATTTGATAAGGAGACTCTGACAACTTCGAGATCTGCACTTATTAACTCTTCTTGAAGATAATCTAATCTTTTTTCAATTTTAGCTAGCTCATTCTCTTTATATGTTCTATTGATATGAAGAATTACACTATCAATGACTTCTTTTGCAAATATCGGAGAATAATGAGTAAAAGATAAGACAATTACGCCTGTTTTAGGATCTTTAAAAATTGTAAATGACTTCCTGAATAATCTATGTGCTTCAACATAACCAGGTTTTCTTTCATTATAAATGCCGGATGGTTTTTTAACCCAGCCAGCTTTAGGACTATAGATATTCTCATCATAAAGGCTAGTGAAATTTTCTTTATCAAAGCCATTAATAGAAAAAAGATCAATGAGAAAGCTTTCATCTGCCTCGATTAAGCTTTTCACGAAATCCCTAGAACTAAGTATTTCAATAATTATATTGCTTTTATCAGCAACTGATCCGCCACCTACTCCAACTACAGAGCCTATACTTCCAAGCGAAGAAAGTGGTTGATTAATTTCCTGTCCTTCAATATCGGGAATTCTTACAACTGCTTGAGATGAATATTTATTTGGTAATAGAAAAGAAAAGCTTGTAAATAAAATTGCAAAAGTCAGAGTTATAGATAGTACAAATATTTTATTTGAAAATATCTTTTTCACAATAAAGTTTAAATTTATTACATTATCCAAAACAAATCTTCCTATTTATCCTCATTGGTGCCCAGAGCCGGACTTGAACCGGCACGCAGTTTCCTGCGAGGGATTTTAAATCCCTTGTGTCTACCAATTCCACCACCTGGGCATTTTAGATGAATTATATACTAGTTATTGCCAAATATATCTCTGGTAAAAACTTTATTTTTGACATCCTCAAGCTCATCATAAAGCCTATTGCAGACAATTAAATCAGATTCTTTCTTAACTAAATCAAGATTATTCTCTACAGAAATATCATCATAATAATCGACATCTAAGGTTGGTTCATAAATCTGTAACTTAATTTTTTTATTCTTTAGCCTATCAATAACTCCTCTTATTGCAGCTGATCTATAATTATCGGACTCTGATTTCATAGCCAGTCTGTAGAATGTAACCATTTTTGGTTTTAATAAAATAATTTGTTCAGCAATAAAATCTTTTCTAAGTTTGTTTGATTTTATAATGGAAGAAATCAATGCTTGAGGCACCTCATCGAAATTTGCCAAAAGTTGCTTACTATCCTTAGGAAGACAATAACCACCATACCCAAACGAGGGATTATTGTAGAAGTCCCCTATTCTTGGATCAGAAGAAATGCCTTTAATTATTTCGTCAACGTTTAATTTCTTATGTATACCAAAATTATCTAGCTCATTGATAAAAGAGACTCTCATTGCTAGGTAGGTATTTGCAAATAACTTGACTGATTCAGCTTCATTTCTGCCAATATAAAGAATTGGATAATCTTTATTTCTGGTGCAGTTTGATATTGTATTTACAAAGTCTTTTGCCTGTTTGGATTTGCCGCTAATAATAATCCTTGTTGGAGAGAGGTTATCTTCCAAAGCTGAATTCTCTCTTAAAAATTCTGGTGAGAAATAAATATTGTCACACTTGTGAAGAGAATTAATTTCATCTGTGAAACCTACAGGAATTGTGGATTTAATTATAATTGGAATATTTTTATTTCTATCTTTAACTTTTGCAACTATGTCTTTGACAGTTGAAACATCAAAATAATCCTTATCTTCATCATAATCTGTTGGAGTAGCAATTACTACAAAATCAAAGTTATCAAAGTCTTCAATATCTAAAGAGGCTTCAAGATTAAGATTTTTTTTATCTAAGAATCTATCAATTAAGTTGTCTTTTATAGGTGAAACTTTGTTATTAAGTAAATTAACCTTCTTTTCATCTATATCAATAGCTCTTACATAATTTTTTTGAGAAAGTAGAATAGCCATGGATGTTCCAACATATCCCAAACCAAATATAATAATTCTTTTACTCATTTTTAATGGAGGCTGAGGCCGGAATCGAACCGGCGTACACGGATTTGCAGTCCGCTGCATGACCACTCTGCCACCCAGCCAAATTATTTAATTTTACCTTCATCTCTCAAGCTTTTTCTAATTTTAGTAGCACTTATTGATTCAACATCTGGATCAAAAGATTCCTGCTCTATTTTGTATCCAACACCTCTTCCATATGTGATATTTGTAATGTTAGGAACTAACTGAATTATAAAATCTTCATTAATTTTATAGCCAGATAAAAAAAGCTTTTCAGAAATATATTTAGATATTTCTTCAAAAGAGAAGGGATTGTCATCTTGACCTTCTCCTCCAGAAGAATCTTCTACATCTCGCACTTGAATAACTACTTGACCAGTCTTAAGAAAAGCTCTTTCAAAGAGTGCAAGATGGCCATCATGCCATGGCTGCCACCTGCCTAGAAGCAGTACTGTTGGTTTTTTTGGATCAAACATCTCTTATTAAACTTGCCACTTGAGAAGGACTATATTGATCCCAGCTAGAAATTCTTAGGTTAAATTTCTTTGGCTCCTCAAATATTTTATCTGTGTCCTCATAATTGCTTTCTTTAATCGTATCCATCCAGATGCAATAGTCAGCATCAAATATTTCTCTTAATTCTTGCGTAGGACAAATAAAATCACAAATAACCAATCTTCCATTTTCTTTTTCAAAATCTGCTAATGCTTTCATTCTAAAACTTTGTCTTTTTCGTCCTTCATTTGAAAAGTCCCAATCATTTGCCATTTCTCTTAGATTATCTGCATTGTACCAAGCGCAAGATAATTCTTTTTGCAAAAGCTTGGATAAAAAGGTTTTGCCGCTTCCTGATAAGCCCATTATTAAAATCTTCATCATATACCAAGTTTTACTAAATCTTTTTGGTTAATAATTCCAACTAATTCTTTATCCTGCATTACAGCAAGGCAACCAATTTTCTTTTCAGCCATTATTCTTAAACATTCAGAAGCTAAATCATTAGGGGTAACTGAAATAAAATCTTTGCTCATAAAATCTTCTGCTGTCATATCAAAGAAGTAATTTGATTTATCAATGGCTCTTCTAATATCACCATCAGTTATTAAACCGATAATCTTATTATCTTGATCTTTTACAAATGTAACTCCCATGCCCTTTTCAGAAATAATTTTTATGACATCTTTTGACAACATGTCACGATTGATAATCGGCATTTCATCTCCTGACACCATGACATCTTTTGCAGAAAGAAGTAATCTCTTCCCCAAAGTTCCTCCAGGATGTGATTTTGCAAAATCTTCAGGCTTAAAATTTTTTTTATTCATCAATGAAATTGCCAGCGCATCGCCCCAAACAAGGGTTGCTGTGGCGCTTGAAGTTGGAGCAAGGTCGAGTGGGCATGCTTCTTTTTCGACCTTTATCAATTGATGAAAGTCTGAAATCTTTGAAAGTGTTGATTTATCGTTTCCTGATACTCCTATTACTGAGCAGCCTAATTTTTTTATAATTGGAATTGTTTTAAGAAGGTCCTCTGTCTCGCCCGAATAACTTATTGCAACAACTATATCTTCACTCTGAATCATTCCAAGATCTCCATGAAAAGCTTCAGTGGAATGCATAAAGAAAGAGCTAGTGCCAGTACTAGACAAGGTGGCAGAAATTTTTTTACTAATATGTCCTGACTTTCCAATCCCTGTAAAAATTAGACGGCCTTTGCATTCACAAATAATATTTACAATATTTTCAAAGTTTTCATCAATGTAGTTTTTTAAACCGACTAAGGCTTCGACTTCATCATCAATAACTTGCCTGGCTATATCTATTATTTTTCTATCCTTACTCATTTCTTAAAAGTTGAAATTGTATATTGAAAACCAGTATGAATTGTAACTAAAAGCGCAATTATAAGAATGATATCAGCAAAGAA